>LAZR01000033.1_pt1 | contig 232288 bp, 236 predicted proteins | sample 329461 | NCBI WGS metagenome assembly LAZR01 (sample SAMN03002196, study PRJNA259156) | marine sediment metagenome | biome: sea floor; feature: Hydrothermal impacted sediments; material: marine sediment; isolation source: Loki non-amplified sample from Loki's castle hydrothermal vent sediment ...
GAAATCGCCACTGCGGCGGCACTTGAGCGCACTTTCCTCGGCGAACTGCACATAATCATCGGGGGGGCATAATTGCGACCGATGGCAATCGGCCGGATGGTGCGTTCGACGGTGTTGTTGTCCATCTCAATCCGTCCGTCGGTGAGGAACAGGATCAGGCCGTCCCAGTATTTTGCGATGTATTTGAGCGCCTCGCCAGTGGGGGATTTGGCTGAGACCTGCCCTCTGGCCTGTGCCAGCCAGTTTTTGAAGTTCGCGACCATCGGAGCGGATTTCTCTATTCGGACAGCCAGCCTTTGGGATGCGGACAAGCTGCGGATGTGTGTCTCGATGCGATAAAGAGCTGTGATCTGCCTCAGCCCTTCCTGCGCAATCGGCGCTGCGCTGTTTTTGGTCAGCTCGAACAGCTTACGACGGGCATGCGCCCAGCAATAGGCGAGCCTGATGTTAGGCTGCCGCTTTGGGTCAATAACCCGGTTGTAGCCGGTATAGCCATCGACCTGCAGGATGCCGTCAAAGCCCTTCAGAATATCCACTGCATGTTTGCCGGATCGCCCCGGCGCGTAAGTGAACGCCACGCCGGGTGGGTCATCGCCATCCCATGGTCGGTCATCCCGGGCCAGAGCCCAGAAGTATCCCCTCTTCACCTTGCCCTTGCCGGGATCGAGCACCGGGGCGGTTGTCTCGTCCATGAAGAGCTTGGTGGATCGCTTTAGGTCGGCCATCAGCGCTTCGTAAACGGGGGTCAGTTCATAAGCGGCCTTGCCGACCCATGCCGCCAGTGTGGACCGGTCGAGATCAACACCCTGACGGGCATAGATCTGCGCCTGCCTGTAGAGCGGTAGGTGATCCGCAAACTTGGCAACGATGACATTGGCGACAGTAGCCTCCGTCGGCAGTCCGCCCTCAATGAGGCGGGGCGTGGCCGATGCCTGTTTGATCCCGCATTCACATGACCGGCAGGCATACTTCGGACGGCGGGTGACAAGCACGCGGAACTGGGCTGGAACGATATCCAACCGCTCACTCACGTCCTCACCAATTACGTGCTGCTCGCTGCCGCAATCGCAAACCGTGCTCTCTGGCGTGATCACCTGTTCAATGCGCGGCAGATGCGTGGGCAAGGATCCACGGTTGGCGTTCCGCGTCTTCGGCTTCGTCTTAGGCGGATCAATCGCCTCGTCTTCCGCATGCACTGTTACAATCGCCGTCTCGATATCTTCCAGAGCCAACTGATACTGATCTGGGTCAGCCTTCTCAGACTTGGAGCCAAACAGCGCCCGCTTGAAGTCCGCCATGAGCTTTTCCAGCCGGATAATCCGCTCCTCCTTGCGCTCGATGATGGCATCGCGTTCCAACACGCGCTCTTCTGCGGACCGCAAAAGCGCCTGCAATGCAGCAACATCCGTGGGAAGATCGGCGGGGAAACTCATGGGCCAAACATACCAGAAACGGTCAGCCACCACCGCCTTAAAAGGCAACCTGATTCACTCTGCCGCAGCTGGTGGCGTGACCTCTCGGGCTGTCACGCGCCGCCAGTCGAGCCCGGCAAACAGCGCCTCAAATTGCGCCGGATCAAGCCGCATCACGCCGTCCGTTACTTTCGGCCACTTGAAGCTGTTCTGCTCCAGTCGCTTGTAGGACATAACAAGGCCGGAGCCGTCCCAGTAGATCAACTTCAGCCGATCCACACGCTTAGCCCGGAACACATAGACCGCGCCGTCAAAGGGCTTGTGTCTCAAATGACTCTGCACCAAAGCCGCCAGCCCATCGTGACCCTTGCGAAAGTCCACGGGACTGGTCGCCACGAATATCTTCACCCCGGGCCCTGGATGGATCATAGCGCCGTGACAATCTCGGCAATGCGCTCGGCCGCAGTCGAGGCATCCAGCCGGATCACCAGGTCCCCCTTGATGATATCGAGCGTGCCCGAACATCCCGCACCGACGGGCGCGTCCGCAGGCACTGCCGCTACATCCAATTCAACAGGCACAAATCCCATGCCATCCAGATTAGGCAACACCAATTTGCCCTGCCGCGCCATACGACGCCAATCCGATACCGTGCTCGGGATCAGATCATAGCGCTCAGCGACTCCTTTGACCGTCTCACCCTCAATCAACGTCTCCGCAACAATCCGGGCCTTCAGATCCAATGGCCACTCCCGCTTGCCATCTGATCGCCGTGGCACAGGTGTGAGAAACTCGCTTGTAGCTCCCATCGAGAAACTCCCTCAAATCAATGAAGGGCTTCAATCGCAGAACAAACCTCAGTGCGGAAGGATGGGGGTAACGCACCGCTTACCTTACGCTGGTGTGATGCGCCAGCCGAATATGGGCCGCCGAAGACATTATATAATCGCTGGAAGCGCTGGAGTGATGTGGGCGTGTTCGCGCGGATCATGATGGGGCTGGCCGAGCAGGCCCCCGACAACAAGACCATCTCAATCGACGCCACCTACCTCAAGGCACATCGTATGGCCTCCAGCCTGCGGTTTAAAAAGGGGGGCGAGGACGCCTGATCGGGCTGACCAAGGGCGGTATGAATACCAAACTGCACGCGATCACAGACACCCGCGGACGACCAATCCGCCTCTTCATCACAGCAGGACAGGTCAGTGATTATACCGGCGCGGCGGCCTTAATGAATGGTTTGCCTGAGGCTAAATGGCTCCTCGCTGACAGAGGGTACGATGCTGATTGGTTCCGTGAAACCCTTGTCGACAAGGGCACAACGCCCTGCATCCCCGGTCGCAAGTCGCGCAAAAAGACCTTCAAGTACGACAAGCGCCGCTACAAACGACGCAACCGTATCGAGAGAATGTTCGGCAGGCTCAAGGATTGGCGACGCATCTCAACCCGCTACGACAGATCCCCAACCGTCTTCCTCTCTGCAATTGCTCTCGCAGCAACCGTCATATTCTGGTTATGAGTCCTGACCCTAGCAAATAACGTTATTTAGCCCCATAGGCGCTGACGTCAGACATTTTTAGCGGACCTACAGCAGCTATTCGAGATTTAATGTCAAAGGCAGTATGATGAGGGGCTTTGCGACGGGCATGTTTAACGTCTTTTAACATTCTTCTTTTAAATGGCCTGCAAAAACCTACGATGTATCTTATATAGGTACTTTTTTGCCGAGACGACCCACCTAAGGTATCTATATAACGTCACTTTTGGCATGAAGCCGCGCGGTCGAAGCCTACCGTTCTCCTGCGCCTCCCAAACCAATCTTCAGCCTTCTCAGGACTAGAATCAGGCTCGAGCCAAGGCGATTGGCCGCCGCAGAGCTCTGCAGGAAAGTATGATTGCTGAGAAAATTTTTACCACATCATCTTTGCTCCAGCTCATGGACACTGGAAACGAGGACACGAAACTGGTCAACGCCGATCTTGTACTTGTAGTAACAGTTGTGGACCGCCATACCGATATATTCAACGAACAGTGAAGAACAACGCAGGGTCTCAGAAGTTTCATAGGCTGTACGAGACCCTCTTTGTCACCCTGCTAGTTCAGCTTCGAGGTATTGACGTACGCGGATGATTGCAGGCAGTCCTCCCGCAATCATAACATCCATTGCAGATTGGCCCGCAAAAAGCGGGGCGCGGTTATTGCGCATGATCCAGTTATAGCACCGTGGCTTAGTGAAAATCACGCGGAGCGCTACATGTATCCCTATAAGCGCAAGTGCGCGCGAAGCTTGGTCCTCGGTGAGCGGCTCTTCATAGTGTCCAGCCTGGATCCTATTCCAAATTTCACGAGAGACACCGAGAAGATCAGACGACTGTTGCTCTGTCATCTGCCAGCGGGCAAATAGCTTGGGGATTGCGCGCAAAATCGCCTGTTTTTCACCTGACGTCATATAGTTCGCTGCCTATCACCTTAGGTACTCATTGTCGTTCTGTCTCACTGCCCTGCATGTCACAGTGCGTGATTTTGAAAACTTAAGTAGCAGCCATCGGCCGCGAAAGTCTGTTATAATTTAACGTTGACTGAGGACTTGATTTAACGGGAGAACCAAAATGCAGAAAAGTCGCGTGGCTCTTTCGAGGGACACGCCCGCATAAGGCCGTTCGCGCGGGCGCGTCAGAAAGGGCGGAAACCGGACCTTAGCTGCACCTGCGAAGGTTCTGTGCCAGAATTGCAAAGGCGGCCATTCAAGCCGTAGCAGACCGAAGTCCCCATGCTGCGCTGCACGCCAAGGTCGGCTATGCGCAGATCGCGACATTTGCAAAGTCACATGACGGCCCAGAGCGGAACTTGGCCATCCAATAAACATGCTGCGGTGCAGCCCGTCGAAGCGGCCATTCGTACAATGCGCAGCATTTTTATAGTTCAAATGTCGGTGTGTGGACAAAGCAACAACTATCTGCCCAACAGACATACTTCCAATCTGCTTCAGCTCTCAAAGTGGCGTGACGAGCTACGGGGGAGGATCTATTCGGATGATGGCGAGGTTACCATTGAGAAGAATGCATCGGTGACGCGTAAATTTCGTTGAGAGGCTAAGCAGAACACATCTTCGGAATGAGTTTCGGGGAGTTGGGATACTGGAATCCGAATGACGCCATCGCATCTGGTTGACGCCGCATCGAACATAAAGCCTATTCCTACGCCTTGCGCGCATGCCTCATAAATCGCCTCGCGCGCTTCAAGTACCAGTAGGGGTTTGATGTGTAATCCAGTGCGCTCCAACACGGTATTTATCGCCCGTTGGGTTTGAGAATGCTCGGTCCGAAACAAGACGGGTTCGTTTTGCAACTCACTGAGAGATAATGTTTGGCGGCGCGCCAATGGATGGTCTTGCGGAACAAGCGCTACAATTTTTTGAAAATAAAATGGCAACTTAACGATGTCGTCAGCATCAGGCGCATCGGTCAGCAACCCCAGATCGGCCTTGCGATCCCTAACGGCATTTACAACCTCTTGCCAGTTGCCGAACAACAATTGCAACTGTACCCCCGGATAAACCTTTTGAAACCGCGACACCAGTTGCATCGCCGGCCCCGGGGCACCGCACGCAATTGAAAGCTCGCCCACTTCGAGCGTATAGGCGCGCTCCAAAATCTCCGCGGCTTCGCGTTCTGTGTCGCGCATGGACGCCGTGCGATGAAAGAGCTGGCGTCCGATTTGGGTGAGCACGGCCCCTGCCCCCGTCCGCTCGAACAACTTGACGCTATAAGATTTTTCAATGGTTCGAATATGCGCCGTTATTGCGGGTTGCGAGACGCCAAGCACGCGCGCCGCATCTGAAAAACTGCCCTGGCTGGCAACTTCATTGAACACGCGGATCTGGGAGGAACTAAGCCGTTTCATGCGTTGATTTACCTGCTGCTGCCATAACCAAAACTTATATCGTGTCACCTCTACATTACATTCGATCCCTATACATCCCTCGAATCATTGTTTCTTGGGGGTGCCGGATGGCCGAAGTATCAATCAAAGGGGTTCGCAAAGCATTTGGCGACGTTCAAATTTTGCGAGGCATTGATCTCACGATTGCGAATGGAGAGTTCGTTTCGTTGGTCGGGCCTTCTGGCTGTGGGAAGTCGACCCTGCTGCGCATCATCGCTGGACTTGAAGAGGAAAGCGAAGGGTGTGTGTTGATCGACAACGCGCCTGTTACAGGTGTTCGCGCGTCCGATCGCAACCTGTCGATGGTGTTTCAGTCCTACGCTCTTTATCCGCACCTCAGCGTGGCGGAAAACATCGCGGTGCCGCTCAAGATGCGGACCCTCAACACGTGGCAACGCTTGCCATTGGCGGGCCGCTTCATGCCTGGAGCCAAGGCTCGCATCGAAGACATCGCATCCGCCGTGACCGAGGCTGCCCAGATCCTCGAAATCGAAACACTTCTCGATCGCAAGCCGGGTGAGCTTTCGGGCGGGCAGCGTCAGCGCGTGGCGCTGGGTCGAGCACTTGTGCGCCAACCCGCAGCTTTTCTGCTCGACGAGCCCCTTTCAAACCTCGACGCGAAATTGCGTGTTCATACGCGCACCGAGATTGCCGAACTTCACCGTAAATTGGGAGCAACCTTCATTTATGTGACCCACGATCAAGTCGAGGCCATGACGATGTCTGACCGTATTGCGGTCATGATGGGCGGGGAAATCCTACAATGCGCCCCGCCACAAACGGTCTACGCCGACCCTAATGATCTACGCGTTGCCGAGTTCATTGGTTCACCCAAAATCAACACCCTCCCCGTTGAGGCGGACCACGCTGGCACCTTGTCGCTGATGGGACGCCCGCTGCCACTATCTGCAGCCAATCTGCGCGGTCCGCTCCAGATGGGACTGCGCCCTGAAATGCTGACGCTGACCACCACAGATCCGATGCTCTGTGGGCGGGTTGTTCATCTCGAACACCTCGGCTCAGAGCTGTTCGCGCAAATTGTTGTCGAAGAGCTTGGCGTTCGCATCGTCATGAGGGCGGAGCCCGGACGCTATGACGCGCTGCAACCCGGCCAGATTGTCGGAATGGATTTTGCCCCAAAAGCCGCCCTGTTTTTTGACGCTGACGGCAAGCGCGTCCGGCAGGTCGTTCCGACCAAACAACTCGTTGAGGCGGTGTAGAAGATGGCCATCACAGAATCCCCCCCCCAAACGGACACGCGCCGCCGCACGCGTTCTCAAAAAAGCACCGCTTGGTTTTTGACCGCTCCCGCGTTGGCCCTCATGGTGGCGCTCTTGCTCGCTCCCGTCGTGTGCGCCGTGATCCTGAGTTTCACGGATTACTCGCTGGCCGCCCCCGAGGTTCAGTGGGTGGGGTTCGACAACTACGAGAAACTTTTCACGCGCTCGTCATATGAGAAAATGCTGTGGGCGACATTTACATACGTCGCCGTCGTCGTCCCGCTGTCTGTCGGTCTCGGACTGGGGGCGGCGCTGTTGATCAACTCACTGGCGCGCGGCAAGGAATTTTACAAAACCATCTATTTCCTGCCCGTGATGGCGACACTGTTAGCCATGGCAATTGTGTGGGAACTCATGCTTCACCCGACAATTGGCATTGTGAATCGCACGCTGGAAATGGGCTGCGGCACAGTCATCGAGGGCCTTTGGCCTTGGCTCTCACATGGCTGCGTGAACGGGATGCCATTGTGGTTGGGAGACAAGGACTATGCCCTGTGGGTCGTGTGCCTCATCGGTATCTGGCAGGGGTTTGGCTTCAACATGGTGCTCTATCTCGCGGGGCTGACAGGCGTGCCACGTGACCTGTATGGTGCCGCGGAAATGGATGGGGCGCGTAGTGGCTGGGAGCGTTTTCGCTTGGTGACGTGGCCTGCGCTTGGCCCGACAACGGTCTTTGTCGTCACGATCACCTGCATCCGCTCCTTCCAAGTATTTGACACGGTCGAGGCGCTCTTTTCCCAAGGCGGTGGGCCGTCGAAATCCGCATATATGATGATGTTCGCGATCTATGAAAAAGGCATCAAGCAGAACCTGATCGGGATGGGCTCTGCGATCACCGTGCTGTTCCTCATCTTCGTGATGTTCATCACTATCATTCAACGCCGGCTGACCGAACGTAAGGTGCATTACTCATGACTCGTATTGGCGAATTCCTCAAACATGCTTTCCTTCTCCTCGGGGCGTTAATCGTCATCGTGCCCTTCTATCAGATGGTCAGCTACTCCCTCAAATCACCTGCCGAAATTGAACGCGGCATAGGTGGGTTCATGGGGTCGCAAGCCCTGATGATTGACGAGCGCTGTGTCGCCAGTAACACGCCTGACAGAGTTGATGTCGAGGCTGCGCGCGCGGAGTTTCCCCGCTTGAGTGACGCTGACATCCTTGGAGAGTTGCTTGAACGCGTGCGTGAGGATTGCAAAGTCCGCCCTGCCATTTTCAACTATAAAAGCGCCTTCAAAGAAGCGCCCCTCATGCGCTACCTGCTCAATGGGCTGATCGTGACAGGCTCGATCTTTTTGCTGCAAGTCATCGTCGCGCTTCCCGCCGCTTATGCGCTCTCGAAACTTAAATTCTGGGGCCGCGAAACGGTCTTTGGGCTCGTACTTTTCTGCCTGCTCATCCCAGTTCACGCCATTGCATTGCCTCTTTATATCGGCCTTGCAAAACTGGGGCTGATCAACACATACGCCGCGTTGATCGTGCCGTGGACGATCTCCGTTTTTGGCATATTTCTGATGCGCCAATTCTTTATGACTGTTCCCGACGAGTTGATTGATGCCGCACGCATGGATGGCATGGGTGAGCTCAGCATCGTCTGGCGCGTTATGTTGCCCACGGCCGTTCCCGCCTTGATGGCCTTTGCCATCTTCAGCGTGGTGGCCCACTGGAACGACTACTTCTGGCCACGCATGGTCGTCACCGGCGACCGCAGCCTCTTCACCCCGCCGCTGGGATTGCGCGAATTTAAGGCTGACATCGATGGAAGCCTCTATGGCCCGATGATGGCCACCGCCACCGTGATCGTCACACCACTGATTGTTGCTTTCCTGCTGGCCCAGAAAAAATTCATCGAAGGCATAACGCTGAGCGGCATGAAGTAGTCCGTCAGCCTTTCCCAATCCGGCACCGCCGGACCAACGGCTCTGGTGACATTTCACCCCGCCAGAGCCTTCTGCAAACTGGAGACCGAAAAATGATCCGTACCACCCTCAGCGCAATGGCTTTAGTCGCTGCCACGACGCATATCGCACAGGCCCAAGACCCCGTCACCATTGACTTCGCATACCCTTACGCGTCAGCATTTGATGTAACGTTCGATGCCATTTTGCCGAAATTCAAAGAGAAATATCCGCACATCGAGGTTCAGTTCCGTTCCGCATACGAACACTATGAGGATGGCACGAACACAATCCTGCGCGAGTCTGTGTCGGACAATTTGCCCGATGTCACCATGCAGGGCCTTAACCGCCAGCAGATCCTCGTTGAGAAAGGTATCGCACAGTCGTTGACGCCGTTCATCGCGCAAGAAGACACCTTTGAAACAGACGGCTACCACGCCGCGATGCTCAAACTGTCGACCTTTGATGGCGACGTATATGGCCTGCCCTTCGCTGTGTCTTTGCCCGTTGGCTATTACAACATGGATGCGTTGGCCCACGCCGGTGTGAGCGAGGCGCCAAAAACATGGGAAGACATGATCGGTGTCTGCCAAAAACTGATTGCAGACGGCTCGAACAACCCCGTCTATTGGGATTGGGCGATCACAGGGAACTGGTTCTTGCAGTCTTTGATGTGGACGCAAGACAAAGCCACGGTTGAAAATGGCCGCCTGACGCTCGACAGTCCCGAGGCGCTCATCGCCCTCGAAACTGTCAAATCCATCGTTGACGGCTGTGAGATGAAGAACCTGACGTCTGACCAAGCCGTTGCTTCTTTCTCTGCGGGTGAGTTGCCAATGCTCTTTACGTCGACATCGTCAGTTGGCCGCGTTGAACGCGCCAAGGGTGATTTCACCTTTGCAACAGCAGCCTTTCCCGGCCTCACAGGCAAACCCAAAGGCCTACCCGCGGGCGGCAATGCGGCGATGCTAACGTCGACATCTGATGACCCTGAAGTTCTCGCCGCTGCGTGGACATGGCTGACCTTTATCACCTCTGGTGAAGGCGCGGCAGAGGTTGCCAAAACGACAGGCTACATGCCCCCAAACCAAGCGGCCAACGACGTTATCTTGGCGGATTTCTACGACCAAAATGCCAACAAGCGCACGGCTGTAGATCAGCTGCCCCTTCTTCGCGACTGGCAGGCCTATCCGGGCGCAAACGGTCTGGCTATCACTCAGGTGATCTATGAAGGCCTTGAGATGATCGCCACCGGCGAAGCCGACGACATGGAAGAATTGCAAGAGGAGTTGGTTGAACAGGTCAACGATCTTTTGCCCACCAACTAAATCACGATTTTGCAGGGCGCCACTGAAGGCGTCCTGCGCTTTGCTCCTCAAAGGGTCCGCCATGACAAACGCAATGAAATTCATCCACCTCACTGACACCCATGTAATCGGCGGCGACCGGTTGCTATACGGGGCAAACCCCGCACGCCGCCTGTCGCGCGCCGTGGACAGCATCATCAAAGACCATGCCGACGCGGCCTTCGTGATTGTGACGGGAGACATGACGCATTGGGGCGATGCAGACGCATATGCCGCATTCGCCCACGAAATCCGCCGCCTTCCAATGCCTGTCCATCTGATGGTCGGAAATCACGACGACGGCGACGCCTTCAAACACACCTTCCCTGACGCGCCACGCGATCCGTTTGGGTTTGTGCAATTCACCTTTGAGACACCCCACCACAAGGCAATCTGTCTCGACACCAAATTGCAGGGCACACATGCAGGCGGATATTGCACAGAGCGTCTGGCGTGGCTCAAACAACAGCTCGAACTCTCGGACGAGCCGGTTTTACTGTTCATGCATCACCCGCCGTTTCCTGTTGGCATTCAGGCAATGGACAACATCATGATGCAAGACGTCGAACCGTTTCATGACGTTATTGCCCCCCACAAGCACCGCATCCAACATCTGTTTTTCGGCCATGTGCATCGGCCAATCTTTGGCAATTGGCGGGGCGTTTCGTTTTCATGCATGCGCGGCTTGAACCATCAGGTTGCGTTGGATCTCAATCCTGAGACCACCAATGTGCCGGGTGATCTGGCACAGCCCGCATATGGTGTTGTCTTGCTCTCCGAGGATCTGGTTGTCGCACATATGTATGAATTCGCCGACACGTCGCCGCGCTTTTCCCTCGCCGCGCCAGAGGGCGAAGACAATCGCGCCTATCAATTGAACATGCGCCACGAAGGTTTCACAGACCTATGAACGAGCAGGTGCGACAGGCGGTCGAGGGACGCCACCATGACAAGGCGCGCGTGCATTCCGCACAGCGAATTCTCTGCGATATTGACGGGTGCCTGATTTCAGGCTCCCGTGCTCTCAGTGGGGCGCGCGCGTTTGTTGAACGCTTTTCCGATAGGTTGGCGTTGGTTTCCAACAATTCGACGGACACGAAGGCCAGCCTGCAGGCGCGCTTGGAAAGCTTGGGCATGCCTCTGCGTCCCGATCAGTTTTTCCTCGCAGGCGAGGAAGCTTTGACATGGGCGACCGCACATTTTGGCGCAGGGCCGATGTTCTTGCTGGCCAATACGCGGATGCGCACCGCCGCAGCAGATAAAAACCTATCTCATTGCGACAGGGAACCGCGCGCCGTGATCATTTGTCGAGATACGGACCTGACCCTTGAGCGCTTAGAAATCGCGCTCCTTCACATTACAAAAGGCTGCCCCGTCATTTTGGCCAATGACGACCTCACTCATCCGGGCGACACTGGTCCCGCCATTGAAAGCGGTGCGCTGCTGCGCCTTCTCGAGACCTGTCACACCCCCTCGCAGATCATTCGTATCGGCAAACCAAAGCCAGACTTGCTCCTGAAAGCCTTGGGACGCGTCGATGCGCGCAACGCCGTAATGATCGGAGACAATCCGAGCACAGACGCATTGGCCGCCCGTAGAGCTGGCATACCCCCCATCCTCGTCGGACGCGTCGTAGAGCGCTGGTTGGATGACCTCGTATAACGGGTTAGTCCCATGACGAGCCCCATCCTGAATAGTATGCATATGGTTGCCGGTCAGTAAATCGAGTTCCCCAAAGTCTGCGTAATTGCGCTGCCACCCGAGGGGAAACTGAAGGGTGTCTTCATTGCTCGCCAATTATATACATCAACCTTGGCGTGGCACGGCCGCATCAAGTGACTTTTGTTTATTTTTTAATCGACAGTCGTGCAGGCGTGGGTGTCCGCGTTGAGACGCAACCTTTCAAAACTCACAACAACAGCGAAGGGCCAGTTTCCGCCCACTGTGCTGAACAGCCATGTCTGCTTTGGGCTGACAGCAGTCATCCGGTGTGATCGCTCAGGCCGCTGGCAGGGCATTTTGCGCAAAAACCACGCGCTGCATTGCCGCAAGTCCGCTTAGAGCCCAGACCTACCAAAGGCTTTGCAATCTACTTCAACTTTAGCTTCTTGCATATAGCACCAGGCTTAACTCTGTAGGTCTCAAAACCTAAGTTTCCATAGTAACTTAAGGCTGGATCGTTATCTTCGCCGATGGTTGCATCGATTTGTGAAAGCCCGGCCGCAACTGCCGCCTCCCAAGAGGATGCAAAAAGTGCCTTCCCGACACCTTTTCGCCCAGCATCAGAACTAACATAAGTTCCTATGATGCCCCATCCGGTTGGGAGGCCGTAAGGATTTCCATCACTTGCGATTTTCAAGGACTGGAAGCCGAGGATTTGGCCTGTTTCATCTTGGGCAATCGAACACCTGATCCGATCTGGATGCTCTATGTAGTTTCCAAGAACATGTTGAGGTGATCTGAGGCGCTGGCTGCTCCAAGATACAAGAATTTCGGTCAAGAGTTCGCTCACACGAGGAGCGTCGTCTGGGGTAGCTTCTCTAACTTCGATCATAATGGCCTCAAACATCTTATACAAATACTACCCCTTATGATCAAACCTACAAGGTCAGCTTTGTCCGCAGACTGTGAGTTCGCCCCTAATAGATTTTGTAGTTGCAGCGAATGGCCGCTCTGACGGGCCGCACCGCAGCATGACCGGGGATGGCTGAACGGCAGGTCTGGGCCGTTCGCGTCGCCCAATTTTATTGTGCATTCGCAAAATGCTGCGGGATCGCATTCGTAAACAAACTTGAAGCCAACTGCCTTCGCGTGGTGTGAAACCTTATTACCAATAGTGATAAGCCTGGGCTTTTCGCTGTCGACTTCTCAGTGGTGCATCCTGCATGACAAAGATATCCTTTATTCAATCCCTGCTTTTCGTAGCGTGAGGGTTTCCTATCGAAGCAGGGTTAGATCGTGAACGCCAAGTCGACTCAGCATTCAGGACGCGAGATCATCATGACCCACGGGGTTCTCAGTCAGAACCCAGAAGTTTTATTCTATGGCAAGGGGTGGCGCGTCATGCGATCAGTGCTCCATGAAGCGATCCTGCGACTTTGGAACGACGATGCGTTCGGCCTGGCAGGCAATGTCGCTTTCCGAGCTTTGCTGGCGCTCTTTCCATTCCTGATTTTTACGAGCGCGATGACGGCCTTCATCGGAGATCGCGCAATGGCGGATCATTTGGTAGATTTTCTGATCGCCATCGTGCCATCCCCCCTCATTGAGCCGCTCGTTTCAGAAGTCGAAAAAGTTATGATGGTGCCGCGTGGTGGTGTTCTCAGCATTGGTATCCTGCTTACGATCTGGTTCGCGGTTGGGGGCGTTGATGGTGTACGTGTGGGTCTCAACCGCGCCTACGGAATTCGCGAAACCCGATCAATTGTTGTGGTCTACGGATTGCAAATCGCCATGGTCGTCCTCGCCAGTCTGGTTTTGGTGACCGTTGGCTACCTGCTGGTTCTCGCCCCGCGGGCCGGGTCGTGGATGCACGCGCTTATACCAGGCTTCGATCCCGCGTCGGTTACGGTCAGGTTGATCCGTTTTCCTGCTTCGGCAACCATTTTTCTTGTTGCGCTCCTTTCAGCACATGTGTTGCTGCCAGCCCGTCGGACCAAGTTTTCCAACATCTGGCCGGGAGTCATCTTCACAGCGGTCGCCTGGACGCTCCTTGCCACTGCCTTCGCGTTCTACGTTGGCCGCTTTGGCACCTACGCCAGCTATTACGCCGGCATGGCGGGGATCATCGCCGCTCTTTACTTCATGTATCTTGCAGCACTCCTCCTGATCTTCGGAGGTGAGCTTAATCGTGCGCTACGGATCAGGCGTCTTGCTCGTGCTTTGGGCGACTAAGGACCTAACGCTGGAAGCTAACGCGGATTCAACTGAATAGACACTCTCAGGCAAGTCTGTTTGAGCTACCCCCCGAAAATCGGACACTGACGTAAGCTGCGATTTGTAGTCTGCTGATCTTCAACACGAAGGAGATCAGATATGTCGAAACGGAAGCAACATCATCCAGAGTTTAAGGCCAAGGTGGCGTTAGAGGCGCTGAAGGGTGAAGAGACGGTGAGCGAGCTTGCCAGCCGGTTTGGGGTTCATCCGACGATGATCCATCAATGGAAGCGGACACTGCTTGAAGGCGCATCAGGGGTCTTCGAGCGGGGCAGCCGGAAAGCACCGGAAGTCGATGAAGAGCAGGTCAAAGATCTACATGCCAAGATCGGGGAGTTGGCCGTCGCCAACGATTTTTTGGCCAGAAAGCTCAAGCCTTGGACCGGCAGGTGAGGTGCAGGATGATTGAGCCGAACCTATCAAGTCTGTCAGTCAGCAAGCAGTGTGCGTTGCTGTCGATCTCGCGGTCGTCGTTTTACTATGAGCCCAAGGGCGAAACGGAGAGGAACCTCGATCTGATGCGGCTGATCCATTGCCCGGCAGTCGAAACGCAGTTTCGATGAGAGGGGACAAGCAGTTCCTGGAGACCCCGTTTTACGGAGTGCGTCAGCCTCTCGGGACATTGCCTGCGGCAATACCCTGACGGCCAGTGGATGACATGGCATTTGCGCAATGAAGATCATCTGGTGAACGAAAAGCGGATCAGGCGTTTGATGCGGCTGATGGGGCTCATGCCGATTTATCAGAAACCCAACATCCCGCTGCCCGGCAACACATGCTTGCATGTGTGAGAGGGGCAAGGCTGCGAAAGGCCATAAGATTTACCCCTATCTGCTGCGTGGGCTGCACGTGGACCGGCCCAACCAAGTTTGGTGCGCCGACATCACCTACCTGCCGATGCGGCGTGGGTTTTTATATTTGGTCGCCATCCTTTGCCCGACAGGGTTATGCGCGGCATGATCCCGAAAGGGTGGACTGGCACACCCGCAAGGTGTTGGCGTGGCGCATATCAAACACGCTGGTAGCGGAGTTCTGCGTCGACGCCCTGAACGAGGCCATCCACAAGTTTGGTTTGCCACAGATCATGAATACGGATCAGGGAAGCCAGTTCACATCGTTCGCATGGACGGATCGGCTGCGGCGATCAGCCGTGCGCACCCCCCCTCTCATGCATGTAAACATGCACTGCCGGGCAGTGGATGGACGGCAAAGGTCGCTTTCTCGACAATATCTTTGTCGAACGACTGTGGCGGTCTCTGAAATACGAGTGCGTCTATCTGCATGCTTGGGAAACCGGCTCAGAAGCTAAGGCTGGCGTCAGGAAGTGGATCGAGTTCTACAATCACAAGCGACCGCATTCCGCCCTTGGCGGTAAACCACCCGCTGTGATCTATTGGCAGCGAAACGAAACAACCAACCCCGATCAGCAGGTGCAAAGAGTAGCTTAAATCACGCCAGATCCTGTCCAAGGATTGGGGAGTAGCTCATAACACCCCATATCGACACGACCCAAACTTTTTCACCCCAGAAGTTTGTCCCGCCGCTTCAAGCCCATAGAAGGCATTTTTTATTTTAATATAGGATATTAAAGGAGCGGCATAAAACCGTGACACGTCAATTGTGTCTATCAATATTAAGCTACTTAAGGTCATTAAAGATGATCGGTACGAAGGCGGGTATCACAACCGTATTGGCGAGCCTTCATACAACTTTAGAAAGAAAAGCTCATAATCGGCACTGGTTACCTTAAGTATGACGCAAAGCTCTACTGGGTCCAATCGCCGCTCCCCAAGCTCGTACTTAGCAACATAGGATGCTGGCTTTCCAAGTATTTTAGCAAGTTTTGCCTGAGACATACCTGCCTCTAGCCTAACCCTAACGATCTCTTGCCGAAGCAATCGGTATGCATCTGTGTGAACTGCGCCTGCCAAGCTGCTTGCTCCTGAAAGCCTAGACAAGCACCCATACCTCAGTCATAGATTGCTCCCAAAATGGGAGCGATCTATGACTGAGCTAAAAATGACGTTAACCCGACAAAACACTAGACCGAGTGTGCTGCTACCTTTCCACCTTGTGTGGTTTGGTAGGTTGTCAAAAAGGCAAGGCTCGATAGCTTTCCAAAAGCGTCTGATAGTAAAAAACACGCAAAAGGGGTCAGCGCTTTCTGGTCAACAAGTATGTTTGTCAAAACGCGGTCTACGACAATTGGACCCAATCTTAATATCGAAAAAAACCGATGCGCCTTCCTTATTTGCATATCTTCTAGAAAGAGATGGTCATGTCACCAGTGAACCATTTTACATCTACGCAGACACGCCATTGGCCTTATACTGGGGCTATTCACACCCCATTTGAGATATAGTGCAGCTAAAAACTTAACTTCAGCGCATGATGAAATGCTTCGCTTTAAGGACTGTTCCGAATACCTAGCCGCGACTGAACTGCCCCTTGTTTGCCGGAGACCCAGAAGCAAGGATACTGGCTATGGAAAAGAACGAATGTGGAAACAGATATTCACCTGAAGTGCGCGAACGTGCCGTGCGGATGGTATTCGAACATAAGGGTGAATTTGACAGCCACTCTGCAACGATCAAATCGATTGCACCTAAGATTAGTTGTGGGCCGGGTACCCTGCGTGCGTGATGTACGCAAGGAGATGCAGGAGATTGTCGGCAAGCGGCGTCGGTTCGGCTACCGTCGGATCGGCGTTTTGCTCGAACGTAAAGGTGTGATCATGAACCACAAGAAACGTTATCCGCTATACTGGGACGAAGGGCTTTCAGTGAAACGACGCCGCATGTCAATCGCAGAGTAAAAAGGGGCCGGAGCGCGGCATAAAACTGGTCCACTGAGTTATCGTTTGTCGTGCGCTTTGGCGCGAGTGCTTGTCATATAGCTAACGCGTGCCAAAGCGCATGTTGGCCCTTGGGCCAACATTGTTCTGATCTGGATTTAGGTTTGATTATTGTTGTTTGTTACGGCTGTGTTTGAGCCTGTAGCTTTCGCCGTTCATCTCGAGAATATGGACGTGATGGGTTAAACGATCCAACAGTGCGCCTGTCAGCCGCTCGGAGCCAAAGACTTCGGTCCACTCATCGAAGGGCAGGTTCGAGGTAATGATGATGGACCCGCGTTCGTAGCATTGGGATATGACTTCAAAGAGCAATTCCGCGCCTGATTTACTGAGCGGAACGAAGCCCAACTCATCAATGATCAGGAGGTTCTGGCTGGTCAGTTGCTTTTGAAGACGCTGTAGCCTTCGCTCATCTTGGGCTTCGATCAGGTCATGCACCAGTGCCGCAGCCGTGGTGAAGCGCACCTTTAGCCCTCGTTGGCATGCGGCCAGACCAAGTCCCAAAGCAATGTGTGTTTTGCCCGTGCCTGATGGGCCAAGGGCGATGATGTTCTCCCTGCGATCTACGTAATCGCATCGTGCCAGATCCATCGTCAGCGGCTTGTTCAAGCCGGGCATGATTTTGAAGTCAAAGCTATCCAAGCTCTTGGTGCTGGGGAACTTCGCCGCTTTGATGCGCCGTTCAATCATCCGCCGTTCGCGGTCGATCAGCTCCATCTCACACAGGCGGGCCAGATACTGGATATGGTCTTTGTTCTCAGTGGCACAAAGCTGCGCCTGTTTGGCATACTCGCCTTGGAACGTTGGCAGCCGCAGCTGTTTAAGGTGGTGCCGCAATAGGATCTGAGGGGCTTCGGTCATGCCGCTGTTCTCCCCATCAGGCTCATGTAACTGGACGGGCGCGTTGTGCCGACGTTGGCCTTGGGCAAGTAGGGATAGAAGTCCAAGTCCAAACGCGGCGGCCGCTTCTCAACCCGACACAGCACAAGATGTTTTACGGCGTCGTAGCCAATGGCACCCATATCAATGGCCTGCTGGATTGCGCCTTGCACAACGCTCATCTCGAACGTCTCCAAAAGGCGCAGGACCTGGACGTATTCTCGCTTTCCTGGCTTGCCCATTCTGGCCTCAAGCAGCCTGTGCAGCGTGGCGAAGACATCCGGAAGGCCCCAACCCTGCAAAGGGGCAGCCTGATCCAAAGCCCCCACCTTTTGTTCAAGCAAAGGTAAGAAGTGGAGCGGATCGAAGATCATATCCGCTGCCGCGTAGGACCGTTTATGCCGCGCAATGATCTCATTGCCGCAGCCAATGATGACCTCATGCACAAACCCACGCACATGAACGTCATGGTGGGCGTAGGCCACCGGCACCGAGTAATCATTACTGCGGTAGCGCACCATCGAGATCGACGTGGCCCGCGTGCTGACATGATCGCAGGCTTCATAATCCGCGACGGGCAATCCCATCAACGCATCCAAGTCCGGCATCAGGCGGTCGCCTATGGTTTGGTTGTGGCCGCGCAGTTTGTCGCCCTGACGCGCAAGGCACTTCGCTTCCAAATGCGCGTTCAGATCATCAAAGCTGTCATAGCGCGGCGCGGGAACCATGAAGTTGCGGCGGGTGTATCCGACCATGCCCTCAACGTTACCTTTGTCATTCCCGCGTGCAGGCCTGCCAAACCTGTCATCAAACAAGTAATGCGATTGCAATTCCGTAAACCGACGGGTCCGGACGCGCGTTCTATCCCCCAGAATACGCGCCACAGCGATCTTGGTATTGTCGTAAAGAATGGATTGGGGAATGCCGCCAAAGAAGGCAAAGGCCGAGACGTGGCCATCACAGAATGCTTCCGTTGTCTCCGCTGGATAACCCTTCACAAACACCGCATCAGAATGCGGCAAGCTCATCACAAAGAAGTGGACTTTGCACTCCACCCCGCCGATTACGCCGAGGGTCTCACCAAAATCAACTTGTGCGTGGCCTGGCCGATGCGACAACGGCACAAACACCTCTTTGGTGCGCCGCTTTTGCTCACGCACGTAATACGTCACCGTCGTGAGGCTGCCTGCATACCCATGCTCATCACGCAGTCGTTCAAAAATGCGCTTCGACGTGTGACGTTGTTTTTTGATCAAGGCTTTGTCGGAGCGCAGTATCTCGTCGATGACACCAACATAATCATCAAGCGTTGGGCGACGCGGCGGTTCTGAACGCTGATATCCGGGCGGCAGCTCATGGCGCAGCATCTTCGCGATCGTCTTACGATCCTTATTGAAATAACGCGCCGCTTCTCGAGCTGACATACCGTCCTTCAAACAGGCACGGCGCACACGATTATAAATATCCACAGAATACATCTCCCGCCCTCCGACTAAACGAAGGACACAAACTGGCGGAATTTTACTCCGCTACAACTGCGATGCGCAGCCGCTTCCGTGGCCCATTATTGCTCCGCGTTTTACAGCAAGAATTTCAGCGAGGTTGATAACACAAAAACTCACCACACGACAAGGATAAGACCCATGACAAAGCAAGAGACGATCATCGCCCCCATCGAACAGGTTCCCTTCGATGATCTGTATGTTTCCGACCTGAACCCGCGCACTGTGTTCAGCCCCGAGGGGATCGAGGCACTGGCAGAGAATATCCGCCAGCTTGGCCTGATCCAGAACCTCGCAGGGCTGCGCGATGAAACCGGCAAGGTTGGCATCGTGGCCGGAGGCCGGAGGCTTCGCGCCCTGGCTCTGCTGCAAGACGATCCGCGCTTCGCTTCGGTTTCCGTGAAGATCGCGCCCGATCAGGCGACCGCCGAGATTTGGGCATCGAGCGAGAACCACCACCGCGAGCAACCCCATGCCGCCGATGAAATCCGCGAATATGGCAGCATGGCCGAGCGGGGCGTTCCGGTTCCCTCCATCGCCATCGCGTTCGGCGTCAATGAAAAGCACGTCTATCGCCGCTTGAAGCTGGCAAGCCTGCCGGTGTCGGTTCTGGACGCCTTGAAGGCCGGGGAAATCACCCTGTCGAACGCCGCCGCCTTCACCGTCAGCGAGGACGAGGCGAACACGCTGGCCGTGCTGGAAAAGGTGCGGGGCGAGGGCTACAGCGATCACCAGATCAAGCAGATGCTCAAACCGGACTCGGTGCGCAGCACGGATCGGCGCGTGAAGTTTGTTGGCCTTGAGGCTTACGAGGCCGAGGGCGGGCGCGTCACTGGCGACCTTTTCGCAGATCAGACCTATTTCGATGATGTTGCCTTGCTGGACGAACTGTTCAAGGCGAAGCTGAATGCCACCGCCGAGGCCCTGACCGGCGACGGTTGGAAATGGGCCGAGGCGATGGACACCACCTATCTCGGTTACTACGAGATCGAGGAACGGAAGCTGGACCGCATCTATCGGGATGAAGGGACGCTCACCGAAGAGCAGTCAGAGCGTTACGACGAACTGGCGGAATTGGCCGAAGGTGAGGTTCTGGACGCCGAGGGTGAGGCCGAACTGGCGGCGCTGCAAGCCGTGTTGGATGGTGCATTCAGCGCCGAACAGAAGGCCGTTTCGGGCGTCCTTGTCTACGTCAACCAGAGCGGCGAGGTTCAGACCGCCGAGGGGCTGGTGACGCGCGAGGACCGAGCCGCCGCCATCGAGGCCGGTTTCCTGCGCAAGTCCAGCCATTCGAGCGCCGAGGCCGAGCCGAAATCCCCCATCAGCCAGAAGCTGCGCGACGACCTGTCCCGTGTCGCACAGGGCGCACGGCAACATGCGGTGTTGCGCGATCCCGATCTGCTGATTGACCTTCTGGCCTACCAGTTGAGCCACGCCCTGCGCTGGAACGATCCGCTTGGCATCGCCACGACCGAGGTTCCGAACTGGCCTTCGACCGAGGCTGAGGGCTATGCCCTTGACGAGCGCCTGACCAGCAACCCGCCGCGCGATATGTGGGATGCGAAAGACCTTGGCGCATCCTTCCGCGCGTTTCGCAAGAAAGGCCCGGAGCATGTGCGCGGTGAACTGGTCCGGTTCCTTGCCGCTCAATATCGGGGCGGCGACGAGAAGCTGGCCGCGATGATCGACAAGGAGACGCAGCCGAATATCCGCGAAGTCTGGACCCCCAATGCGGCGAACTTCTTTTCCCGCGTCGGTGGCCCCTATCTCAACGATCTGTGGCGCGATCTGCTGGACCTGTCCGACGATCACCCGACCGCCACCAGCTTCGCCAAGCTGAAAAAGGGCGAGAAGGCCGACAAGCTGGAAGCCCTGTTCCGTGGCGACCACGATCTGCGCAGCGCCCTCGGCGTCACAGACGAGCAGGCCGCGAAGATCGGCGCATGGCTGCCCGAAGGCATGAAGTGAGATCGAGGGCGGGGCGTCAGCGCCCCGCCCACCGATGGAGGTTCCCATGAGATGCAAGCGTTCACCCCGCCACCCGTTCACCGACACGCCCCGCAAGCGGGCCGCGCTGCGCCGGAAACAGCGCCTTGAGCGTGAGGCCCTTCCGTTGCTGGCCGATCAGATTGCCGAGGCACAGCCGAGCGAGGACCGCGTTATGGCAGACCGCGCACAGGCATGGTCCGAACAGGAAGTCAGGGACCGTCGCGCAAGGGCAGAGAAGTGGCATGAAGCCCGCCGCCAGATCGACGCCCTGCCCGGCGATGAGCGCCGCGCCGTGCGGCGGGCATGGGACTGCGCCCCATACCCCGCCGACCCGTCTTATCTGTTGAGCGTCCTGCACAGCTACAGCCAAGGCAGGATCGACTTGAAACGCCCGCCTTTCCCGCTGTCGCGCACCGACGCCTCGGGCGCGAGGATCGCGAACCTGTTCGCTTCATCTGACCTGATCGTGACGATCCTCAAGGCGCGGGAGATTGCCGCCGATCCTGACCGTCACCCGCTGGCGGAACGTCACGCAGCCTATCACCATCTTCAACTGGCGGCATCGAAGAACAAGGATCGCGACCGCGCCGCCCAGGATCGCGTGTTGGCCTCGCAGCTATTCCTTCGCCTCGGAGAATTGGAGAACGCCCATGCCTGATTTCACCGCCCACCGTCATCCGGTCCTTGCCGTGCGCTGCCCCGATTGCGGCAGAGCGCCCGGCGTCTGGTGCCGCCGCCCGAGCGGACACATGGCGAGCGACTTTCATCATAGCCGCAAGGTGGAGGCGGATCGCGTCTTCATCGACCAGCACGGACCTGACGCCAGCATCCTGCGCGACGGCGACGGCTGGATCATTGACCCACGCGGGCGCGTCGGTATTCGACCACAGCCCGAGCAACTGGCCTTGTTCTGAGGGATATTCATGGTGCTGGCGAGAGCTGATCTACTGTGCTACGACTGGAACTAAAGGAGAACTTAGATGTTTGATCGCCGCGCTCACGCTGAAGAAATCATTGCCGATCTGATCGGCAAGATGTGGAACTGGTTCTTTGTCGGAGCTGCTGGCGCGGCCTTCGTGATCGCCGCTTGCATCGCGTTCTTCGCGGGGTTCAACGTCCCCAATCTGATTTACTGGATCGGCACAGCCATCGCCTTCGGGTGCTTTGCGCAAGCCGCCAACCTGTCGAACGAAATTCGGAGCCGCCGCGCGCATCTTTGACGCCGGGCAGGCCAGCTATTTGAGAATATCCTTGTGGTGAGGATAACACTGGCCCCGCTCGCGCGGGGCCTCTTTTTTCCAGGGACCGACATTCAGGACGAAAATGCACGACGACGACGAAACCACCTTCAAGGATAGACTCGATCTGCTTCAGTATCGCATGGCCGAGATCGTCTTTCGGCCGGGCCGTGTCGTCCGGGCCTGCTGGCGCGGCGGGCGACCGACGATCAACCGCTATATGCTGGCCTTCCTGACTGTGTTCCTGCCTGCCCTCGGATTCGGCATCGTCATGGGATGGGCCATGAGCGGGTCCGAGCATTTCCTGTTCGGCGCGGAACGGACATTCACCCGGCAGCTTGGCGAGGCGTTCATGCTGATCTGGATGATTGCCGTTCTCTACCTGCTCGCCATCGGCATCACGATTATCGTCATGGGATGGTTCCGAAAGGGGCCGCGTCGAGGGTGATGCCCGGTGCGGCGGGACTGCGCCCCGCCGCACCGGCCTTGCGCTACCCGCGCAGGGGCCGCTTCGCGGCTTGGCCGTCAGCACCAGCCCTGCCGCCTGCCCCCATTGTATTCCCGCGCCAGCCCTTCCCCGATCAGGATACCGGCCACGTCCGCACGACCGATGTAAAGCCGCGCAAGCCCTCGGTCATATCGGTCACGGCCCGGCAACACGATCAGTTCCACCAGCTCGCCCGAGCCGATCAGCTCGCGCAAGCGCCTCGTCGCCTCGTCACCAAGCGCCTTTTCATATGCACATTGCGGATCGTAGGTTTCCGGCGTGTCGAGACCGACCAGCCGGAACCGCTCACCGCCCAGATGAATCGTGTCGCCGTCGATCACATAGACTGAAGCCGGATTGATCGGCTCCGCCGCCGTCCCGGTGTCGATCGACAGCAAGGCCGCGACGATCATCGCACCTGTTGCCGCAACTCCAAACAAGCGCCTGCGTCGCGCATGTCGTCCGCGTCTCGATCCAGTTTCTCGCCGCCAGTTTAGCAAGCCGCTCTGCCCTCTTCCGTTCCTGTGCCAGTTGTCGCTAGGCCGCCATCGGGTTTCCCTTGACCCATTTGCCGCTGCGCAGATGAGCATCCGTCGCCCCAGGTTTCGACCGTCGCCGTGATTGTCCTTGCAGTATGAATCGAGCCTCTGTCGAGATCCACACGCCGCTGCCTTCCTTGATCTGGAACCGACACTGAAATTCGTGCAACCCAGGTATTCACCCGTCTCCTTGGCCCGTGTTTCTCAAACGGAACATTGCTTGTTCCTCTCTTAGCGACCGTCCGGGGCTAACGCCCCGCCCTTCAATCAAAAAATCGGTTTCCGCTTTGCGGACCCTCCGATTTTTGGTTTGATCGCATCGAGGACCAGCATGACCGTTTTTCATCGAAACACTAAGATACCAAGGAGACTAAAAATGAATACCTTCGCAGAGTTCGAAATCATCGGTCGGGTCGGTCAGATCAAGGAAGGCAACGGCGTCCTCTGGGTTTCCATCGCCGCCGAGTATGGCCGCAAGGACAATCACGGCGACTTTCAGTCGAAACCCTTCTGGAACGACGTGAGCATCTTCAACGAGAACGTCATCAAATGGGTCAAGGAAAACACCGTCAAAGGCGACCTGGTTCGTGCGACCGGCACCATCCGCTCCGAGAGCTACGAGACCAATAGCGGCGAAACCCGCCACGGCGTGAAGCTGGCCTGCGACAACTTCTCCAACCTGGCCCACATGATCCGCAAGCAGATGGAGCGGCAACAGGCGGGCTGACCGCCCGGGCGGGCCTCGCGGCCCGCCTGCCCTTCGGGCGCGGCGCTGCGCCCCGACCAATCGGCCGCCCCCATCGAGAGGGCGGCCGATCGCGCTTCACAGCCTTCAGCTCCGAACCGCCGACAAGCGGCAATGCGACACTGGACCCCCTGCGAAGGTGCAGGGTCTGCCTCCTTGAAAAACAGCGGCCACTCTACACGGCGGGAAAGGCGGGCCGTCAACACCAAGCCCTTCGGGGCGCTGCGCGCGTGTTGACGGCCCGCCTTTCCCGCCGTGTCACCGAGCCTCGTTTGTGATGATGTTGACGCAGGTGGTTTTGCCTGCTCCGTTGGGGCCGATCAACCCGACAATTTCCGCCTTCTTTAGCGAAATCGTCACGTCATCCAGAGCCTTGAAGCCACCAAACGCAACGCTGATTGATTCCAGTTCCAATGACAAAATCTTATCCTTCGCGTTCCTGTTCCGACCGTTGTGCGCCACAGCCGCCAACCGATGGCGGCTGTGGGTCCTGGTGATGCTCACTAGGTCCAGTGCGCCACGCTGCGCCGCTCGAAACTCTCGCGGAACTGTTCGATCGTCTTGGGCAGCGGCTCGCCGGTTTCCCAATCCAGGATCACCGCATAGCGTCTCACGGCGTCCATCGCGTCGATCTCGCCTTTGCGATACATCTCGGCAACCTTTTCAGGATCAATGCGGGCCCAAGCCACGCGGTTTTCACGAATATGCGCCCGCAGTTTCTCGGTCTCGGCCTCATCGACCTCATATTCACACAAGTCCGCATCAATCTCTTTGATCACAACGCCATAGTCCAACGCGGCTCGTTTGATAGAGACATAGTCATCCACCACATCCGTCAGAACAGCCTCTGTCTTGCGTTCAAGTGGGTCGCCAAAGCCGCCGCCCCCCGCGGTCGGGCGCGCAAACTCATCTCCCGAATACATCGGGAAGTCAGAGAAGACAGACCCAAGCCATTCGTGCGTGTCCGAGCCGGCGCGTTTGATGGTCAGACCATGCGGCATGGAGGGCAAACCGCCATCAACACCCCAGACGACGGCGCGTTCGCGGTCGCAGACATAGGACATGACGGATTTTTCACTTTCCAGAAGCAGGGAGGTTTTCTGCACCCCTGTCCCTCCGCGCCATTTGCCCGGGCCTGCGCTGTCTTTTTTGATCTGAAATTCAAGCGTCCGGGTCGGGTTGACCCGCTCGTTGCCTTCGTTGGGCTGAGACATGAGCCCGGTTCCGAAGCAGGCTGTGGTGACGTCGCTGCCATCCTTACCGCGCCGTCCGCCCCAACCGCCGGGGAGCCATTCGTAGAACATGAATGTAGAGTCCTCCTCGCGCCGCTTGTCCGTGCCCCCCGCCAACAGGTATTCAAGATTGAATGCACAGGCGATGGCGCGCTCCGGCATGATCTCCGACCACATCTCGAAAACCGAGTTCATGATCTTTTCAAACAGCATCAGGAAGCCGGTGACCGCCGTGGGCCACTGGGCACTGACCACCGAATTTTCCGGCGCAGCGACAGAGAGCATCCGATAGAAGCCGGAGTTCAACGGCAGGTCAGGAAAGAAGGTCTTCATCCCCGCGACGACAGCCGAGAATGTGGCTCCCGGCGCGGAATTGTACATCGAACCAATCGTCGGGTGGCTGCCTTCGAAATCGTAGTGAATCTGATCACCCTTGATTGTCATCTTGATGTGGATCGGGATCATCCCCTCGCCGCCTGACGGGTCCCGGTCGATGTAGTCGACGGATTTCCATGTGCCGTCGGGCAGCGCCGCAATACGCTGGCGCACGGCGCGTTCAACGTAGTCCTGCACCTCGTTCATGCCCTGCTTGACCTGCTCGCGCCCGTATTTGCGCACCAGCCGCAGGATTTCACGTTCGGCCACCTGCGTGGCCTGTGCCTGGCTGTGGATGTCACCGATAATCGACGCGGGGTCGCGTGTGTTGTTTGCGATCAGGTTGGCAACGTCGGAACAAAAATCGCCGGCACGGAACAGCCGGACAGGTGTGATCCGAACCGCCTCGCGGAACATGTCTTTCGCCGTCACATCAAACGAACCGGGCACAGAGCCACCCAGATCAGACCAGTGCCCGTTTGACTGCGAAAACCCGATCAGCTCGTCTTCATCAAAGATCGGTCGCACCAGACGGACATCGCTGAAGTGCGTGCCGCCTGCGTAAGGATCGTTGATTGCGTAGACATCGCCGGGCATCATGTCGCCCTTGAAGACGCGAATAACGTCTTTGCAGGTAAAGTGCAGCGTGCCGACGTGCACCGCGATGTCATCGTTGCCCTGCGCAACCGAATTGCCTTCGGCATCATGCAGCGCGTTTGAAAAGTCGCGGTTGTAGATCACAAAGGAGTAACAGGTGCGCAGCATCTGCTCGGCCATCTGGTCAACGGATGTGATGAAGGAGTTCTTGAGAACTTCAAACGTGACGGGATCTAGGGCTTTTGAATCACTCATAGTATTACTCCTGCACTCGGATGAGAATGTTCATGTATTGATCGACTTCAGCAGTCGTGTTCGGCGGAATTACGGTGGTTGAATCGAACTGCTCGACAATGGCGGGGCCATCAAAGGTCGCACCGGCGGTCAGGTTTTCACGCTCGAAAATCATCGCCGTGTGGGCCTTGCCGTCAAACCAGACATCGCGTGTCTTGTCGGTCTTGGGCTTGTTCTTCCTCACCTCGTGCTTTTGCAGCTCGGCCTTGGGAACCATACCCGTCGCCGTCAGCCCCACACGGAAGATCGACACCGGTGCGTCATCCCGGCGGAAGTTGAATTCGCGCTGGTGTTCGCTGTGGAACCCGTCGATCAAGGCCTCAATATCGGTGACCTTGGACGGCGCAGATACTGCCAAGGCACGCCATTGGCCCTGATACATCATCTCGACCGTGCGCTGCATGACAATGTCCTTGGGCGCTACGCCTTCGTGCTTCAAACGATCAGCGGCCATGGCCTCCAGCCGCTCGAAGGCGGCCTCCAAATCCTCCGGCTTGGTATCAGCCGCAGCAGCCATGAAGCTGTCTGAGAAGTCGTGCTGGATATCGACCAGCAGGCAACCCAGAGCCGATGTCACACCCGGATTGGGCGGGATAATGACAGTCGGGATCGACAACTCCTTGGCAATTGCCGCACCATGCAACGCCCCGGCTCCGCCAAACGCCACAAGCGCGAAGTCCCGTGGGTCATAACCTCGGCTAATCGACAGCAAACGCACCGCATTGGCCATATTTGCATTTGCAACCGCAACCACGGCTTCGGCGGCTTCGTGCAGCTCCATTCCGAAAGGCTCGGCCACAGTCTCTCTGACCGATGCTTCCGCAAGCGCCGGATCAAGGGTAATCTTGCCCCCCGCGAGCGATGTGCCAAGGCGGCCCAGCACGACGTTTGCATCGGTGTTTGTGGCAACCTCGTTGCCATTCTTGTAGCAGGCAGGCCCAGGGAAGGCGCCCGCCGATTGCGGTCCGTTGCGCAGTGACCCGCCTTCGTCTTTCCACGCCAGAGATCCGCCGCCCGCACCGATGGTCAGCACTTCGATCGACGGGAACCGGATCGGATAGCCATATTCGATATACCAGTCTTTGGTGACACGCGACTTGCCTTCATACACCAAGGATACGTCCGTGCTGGTCCCGCCCATGTCAAAACCGATAGAATTGTCAAACCCGCAAAGGTTGCCAATAAAGCGGCTGGCAATCGCGCCCGCGGCAATGCCCGATCCTGCCAGACGCGCGGCAAAGTCTTTAACGCTGGCCGGGGTCATCACGCCGCCGCCCGTGTGCAGCAACAGCAGATCGCGTTCGTAGCCGCCGTCAGCCAGCTTACCCTCAAGGCGCGCTACATAATCAACGACCGAAGGCGACACGACCGCGTTTGCCATCGTTGTCGAGAAACGCTCGTGCTCAAAAATCTCCGGCAGGACCTGTGAAGAGATCGACACCGGCACATCCGGCATCACACTCAGCAGAATGTCTCGCATCCGCTCTTCATTGGCCCCATTGGTGTAAGAGTTCATAAAGCAGACAGCAACAGAGGCGACTTTGCGCTTCTTCAAAACATGCGCGATGCGCAGCGCTTCTTGTTCGTCCAGCTTTTCCAGAACCGTGCCATTGGCATCAACGCATTCACGGACGGTCAGACGGTCCCGACGCGGGATGTAGGGTTTGGCCACATCTTTGTAGGTGTCCCACAGATCCTCCTTGTTGGCCCGGCGGATTTCGACCACATCGCGGAACCCTTCGGTGCAGATCATCGCAGAACGCGCCAAATTACGTGTGATCAGCGCGTTTGTTGCCACGGTTGTCCCGTGCGAAAACATCGACACCTCGCTGAGGTCGATGCCGCCCTGATCAATCCCGTTGAGAATGGCAACCATCGGGTCATCCGGTGTCGATGACGTCTTTTCGATGCGGATCGCACCCGTTGTTTCGTCCATGATGACGACGTCGGTAAACGTCCCACCCACATCTACGGCAACTCTGGTATTCTTCATGTCTACATCCTTCAAAAGACAACAGGGCATCAGGAAGGCGCCGGCGAAAGCCGACCCTACTTGGAGATTTTCGGTTTTAGCTAAGGGTTATGGAGGGGCCGACTTCTGGCCTTACTGCGCGGCTTTGCGCGTTTCGGTCGGTGTGCAGCCGAACTGCGCACGATAGGCTTTGTTAAACTGGGATTGATCCGAAAACCCCCACCGATGGGCTATCTCGGCAATTGTGATGGCCCCTTCGACGCTCAGGTCCTCGCGCGCGCGCACCAGACGCTTTTCGCGGATGAACCCGGAAACCGACCGGCCCGACTCCGAGAACAATTGTTGCAGATAGCGCTGCGACACATTGCAGGCCTCTGCCACAAGGCTTGAGGAGAGATTCTCATTGAAGAGGTTGTTGCGGATAAACTGTTCTGCGCGGTGCAGATGTGCTGCGCGGATTGTCGAGGTTTCGCTGTCCAGCACACGGTCATCTTTGCGGATTGAGAGGCACAGCAGATCAAGGATGTGCTTGCCAGCGGCCGCGCGCGCCTGCTCATCAAGCAAATCGACGTGCAGCGCCGTTGTCTTGACGGTATCCAGAAAATAACTGGCCACACCGGCTGTGCCATCAAAACTCAGCGCGCCCAAACGGTCTGTTGGGCCGATGCGGGCCCGCACGCTTTCGGAAGACACCTTCAGCACCAACAGCTCGTTCGTCTGTTCATGCCAGAACTCGTAGGGCAAATCGCCCCGTTCGACCAAAAACTCGCCCGGTGAACATTTCGCCTGGCGGGCATTCTGGTCAAAGCCGACCGTCCCCAATCTTGGAATGGTAATCAGCAGACTGCTTTCAACTTCGTCCAGAAAGTGCCGCTTGTGCCTTTTGTATAGAATGCCGTCGCAACGCATCTGCGACAGACCGACGATACCGAGGCTCCAAGTATTGAGATCACCTGAAAAGGACTGGTCATCCGCCATCGTGGTCTCTAGGGGAAAGAACGTATCTGAGACAGCCGCCTGCCACTGGGTGGCAGTCATGAGCTTTTTTGCAGCTTTGTCCTTCTGATTCATCCAACGTCCCCCAAACACAAATGGCGTAAACACAACTGTCTCATGTGTTAAAATAATCGTAGCATCGTTCCGGCAAACCACTTTGGCAAAAAACGCACAAACTCTTGTGTCACGTGTCAATTCGCGCACTTGCGATTCTTTCATCGGGCCCAGAAAGGCCCTGGAAAATCCTAAATATCTAACTAAAACATATTTTTACCAACCATTTGCAGCGCGAGAACACCGCCAAATCGGGTCTTGGTTTTGTGAAACGGAAAGCTGCGAAGGCAACAACCTGAGCGGGATTGGGCCGCATTTTCCCCAAGATTCACGGCCGCTGCGCTTCAAAAAAACGAAGCATCCAAACAGAATCACAGGATGGAAGTGTCCTCAAACCACGACCGAAATCCCGGCGGGCGTTTCTGCTTCAAATGGGCGGCCTCGCTGGCCCGCAGACAGGATGCTCGGAACAAAACTGCTTGCTAAAAGCAAGAAAGCGGCGATAGCACTGAGGGCAAATCGCGGCCCCCTGCCGCGTGAAAAACGCCAACTTACAAGAAGTGATGCCTGCCATGGATGTGCGACCAAATTCAGACGAAGCCCGTGATATCGCTTATCATTTTCACAGCTATACCAATGCCGAAGCGCATGAAAAAATTGGTCCGCTGATCATTGAATCAGGCGAGGGAATCCACGTCACCGACTCAAACGGCAACCGCTATATCGAGGGCATGTCCGGCCTTTGGAGCGTGGCAGTCGGGTTCAACGAACAACGCCTTGTGGATGTCGCCAGCCGGCAAATGCAAAAGCTGCCTTACTACCACAACTTCTCGCACCGCTCGCATGGTCCGGCGATTGATCTTGCTGAAAAGCTGATCGAAATAGCCCCCGTGCCAATGAGCAAGGTTTTCTATACCAACTCGGGCTCCGAGGCGAACGATACGATCGTCAAGATGGTCTGGTATCGCTCGAACGCGCTCGGCAAGCCCGAGAAAAAGAAGATCATCTCGCGCCTGCGCGGCTATCACGGCGTGACAGTCGCCGCCGCGTCGATGACGGGTCTGCCCTATAACCACAAGTCCTTCGATCTGCCGATGGAGGGCATCTTGCACACCACTTGCCCGCACTACTGGCGCGAAGGTCAGGACGGCGAAAGCGAAGAAGCTTTTGCGTCACGCTGTGCCCAAGATATTGATGATATGATCCAATCAGAGGGCCCCGAAACTGTAGCCGCATTCATCGCCGAGCCTGTCATGGGCGCGGGCGGTGTTGTTGTTCCTCCGGCGACCTACTGGGAGAAAATCCAAGCGGTTCTGGCGAAATACGATATCCTTCTTATCGCAGATGAAGTGATTTGCGGTTTTGGCCGTACGGGAAACATGTTTGGCTCTACAACCTTTGACATAAAGCCCGACATTCTCACCATGTCCAAGCAGATCACCTCCAGCTATTTCCCCTTTTCGGCTTTCATGATCAACGATCGGGTCTATCAGCCAATCGCCGACGAAAGCGGGCGCATCGGTGTTCTGGGGCATGGCTATACGGGCGGTGGCCACCCCGTCGGCGCAGCCGTAGCGCTGGAAAACATCAAGATTATCGAAGAGCGCGATCTTGTGGCCAATGCCGCCGAACGCGGTGCAGAATTGCAAGCTGGATTGACCGACCTGACGTCCCACCCTCTCGTTGGAGAGGCACGTGGCATTGGCCTCATAGGCGCACTTGAATTGATCGCCCCAGAGGGTAAATCAGGCGATTTTGCCCCTGGAAAACTCGGCGCCCAAATGAACGCAATCATGCTGCGCAACGGCCTCATCTCACGTAATATGACAGACGCGATGGCATTTTGTCCGCCATTGATAGTGGGCGCGAATGACGTGCGAGAAATCATCCAGATCACAAAAAAGAGTCTGGAGGAACTGGCCGCAGACATAAACGGGGCCGCCTAGTCAGGGGAACGACAAGCCAGAACTCTTACCCTTTCCCATCCGGGAAAAACTTGGGTCGGCCTGTCTACACATTTTCCGGGTGGCGCCTGTCACGCGAGCTGATCTTTACAAATCTCGTTCAACCAAGAGCTTCTTCGGGTGAACCTTTGCTGAGCGGCTTTCAGACCGGCGAGACTCCGTTCTTGTTGACGGCCTCTTCGTTGCTTTGGTGCGTTGCGGCGGCGCGGGCCGAGCTGTGACGCGCAGGACGCGGACGACATGCGCGACGCGCTTCTGCATGAGGCGGCAGAGGCGCGCCGCTTGCCCTCTGATCCTGACTGGGACGTCATCGAAAACTCCGGCCTCACCTGGGGCGGGCCGATCAGGGAGCAGGGTGGACCGTGGTAGGATCACCTGGAACGATTGGGCGGTTTGGGAGAGCGCACGCCCGACAACTTCAAGACGTTCGATTTCTTCGACGAAGATCGAGGCCTTGCCACAAGCGCAAAGACGCTCGAAACCCGCGCGCCGGGATATGCGGACCGGCCCAGCCGTATCTTTGGTGCATTGAAGCGCTATATTGATCAGATCGACAAGTTTGGAGGGGGTGTCGTAGGAGAAACAGTAATACTGCAAGCTCTCTGGGATTTCACCGTAAAGCCCTTCATCTACAAACTTCTCGGCCAGCTCCCGCAATGTCTCGACATGGTAGATGTCAATGTCATGCTGACCGAGCATTTCCTCGAAAGTGTATCCGCATTGTAAGCATCCAGGGAAGCCCCTCTGCACTGTGATCATAGCAGCTCGTTGATTGTCATTCGGCGCTAATGATTGGCCGTGGTTCCGACCAGTTTCAGCCCAACAATCCCAGCAACAATCAAGAGAAGACAGGCGACACGAGCCAAGTCTTTTTGCTCTCCCAAGATGGTCATTCCAATAATAGCAACGCCCACAGCCCCAATACCTGCCCAAACGGCATATGCAGTACCTACGGGAATGTCTTTCATTGCTTCAGCCAAGAGCCAGAAGCTTGCGATCATTGCGAGCACGGTCAGGACAGATGGCTGAAGTTTCGTGAAGCCTTGAGTGTATTTCAGACCAATTACCCACCCACATTCAAGAAGACCCGCAAAGAACAAGTAAACCCAAGCCATTTTACCTCCATAGGCGTCAATGAAAAGTTTGATCAGGCGGCGTGTTGATCCCCGACCTCAGCATTCTGCGCGTTGATCATGCCCTGAGATGCCCAAGGTAGCAACAGGGGGATGCGATTGACGGGATGATCCTGGATGCGTTCGAGCACCCAAGCGAGCCAGGCTTCGGGATTGACGTTGTTCATCTTTGCGGTCTCGATGAGAGTATAGGCGATTGCTGCGGATTTGCCGCCTGCCTCTGACCCCATGAAGAGGTAGTTCTTTCTTCCAACGGCCACAGGACGCACTGCCCGCTCGGCTGTGTTATTGTCGATTTCCAAGAAGCCGTTGTCGAGATAAGGCCGTGCCTTTGGCAGGCGCGCGAGGGCATATCGGATGGCCTTAGCCAGTGGCGTCTTGCCGGAGATTTTACCCAACTGCTCCTTGAGCCAGATCTCCAGATCATCAAAGATGGGCTTGGCGAGTTCCTGACGCAGGGCCACGCGCTCATGGGGTGGTAGGAACCGTGCCTGTGTTTCAACGTCATAGAGCTTTCGAATGCGCAAGACCGCTTCGCCCGCCACAGGCAGCTTCAGGCTTTCATACAGGGCATAAAACTCCCGTCGCACATGGGCCATACAGGCCATCTCCTTGATGCGCCCCGTGCGGTAGGCATCGTTATAGCCTGCATAGGCGTCCGCATGGGCGTAGCCCGTGTAGGATTTGAGATGTTCGCTCGGGTGTTCCGCACCTCGGTTGGTGGAGAACTGATACCACACGGCGGGTGGCGCGGCCCCGGACCAGGCGCTCTCATCTCGGGCATAGACCCATAGCCGTGCGGTTTTGCTCTTGTTTTTGCCACGCCCTTTGCCCTTCTGGAGCAGCTTGACCGTGGTATCATCCATGAAGATGGCTTGTGCCTCAAACACATGGTCACGGATGGCATCTGCCACGCGTTCAAGCAGCTTGGTGCATTTGCCCACCCAGAGGGCCATGAGCGATCCGCTCAGGTCGATGCCTTCGTTCTCAAACATCTGGCTTTGGCGATAGAGCGGCAGGTGATAGCCGTATTTGCAGCACAGGATATGCGCCATCAGCGCGGGACCCACAAAGCTCTTGGGGATGGGGCGGCTTGGCATCTCCGCCTGAACCACCTTGTCACAGCAGCTACAGGCCAAACGCGGGCGGTTGATCTGATTGACGATGTAATGGCCTGGAACATATTCCAACTCTTCCAGAACATCTGTTCCCAGCTCCCTGAAGCGGCCACCACAGTCTTCACAGGTCTCACCGGGGGTGATGGTCTTCTTGACCCGCTTAAGCCCCTTTGGGAAAGGCTTGCGTTTGCGCGGGGTGCGCGGCGGCTTTGGGACGTCTGCCTCGGAAGACGTCTGGCCCTCACCATCACCTTCAGTCTCTGCGGCTTGCTCGATCTCCAACTCTTCGAGGATCAGTTCCAGCGCCAGTTGCGCGCTGCTTTCCGACTTTGACCCAAAGCGGTGCTTTTTGTGACCATGCAATTGCAAGCGCAGATCAGCAATGAGGGTATCTCGGCTCTGGATGGCCCGCGCATGGGCGGTGCGCTCGGCAGCAAGGGCGGCTTCCATCTCATCCTTGAGGCGTTTTTGGGCGGAGGCATGGCTCAACGATTGGCCCAACAACTCCGCATCCTTACGGGCCAGTTCCGCCGCTTGTGCGGCTACAAAGGCCTGCACGTCAGGTGGCAGATCAGCCAGATTTGGAGGGGTCTTACGCATGCCATTCCATAGCAAAATCGGACATCAGGGGGAATCCCAAAACAGCAAGAAAGCCCATAAAACATTGCCTCAGCCCACCATCGCGGGCCGCCATGTCTTCTGCGGCATGCGCCAGTCTATGCCTTCCATCAGCATGGCCAACTGCGCGCGGCTCAGGTTGATTTTACCCTCGCTGGCCGTGGGCCAGACAAACCGACCCCGCTCCAAGCGCTTGGTGAACAAGCATGCACCCTGACCGTCCCACCAGATCATCTTGATCTGATCACCTCGCCGTCCCCGGAACAAAAACAGATGGCCGGAATAGGGATCGCCCGCCAGAACCTGCGCGGTCTGTGCCGCCAGACCGTTGAACCCACGCCGCATGTCCGTCACACCCGCCGCCAGCCAGATCTTCGCATCCGCCAGAACAGGGATCATGCCGCCAGCCCCCGCGCCAGTTCCAGCACAAAGCCAGCATCAACCCCGTCGCTAACGCTCAGCTTGCGCCCATTCTCCAGCGTGATCTCTATCCGGGAGCTGGCTGTAGGCCGCGCTTCCGGCAGCATCGGTACTGCATCGTGATCGCCGCCTGAAATCTCAACAGGCATGAACCCGGCATCATCAGACCCATCGGGTTGAAACCTGTCATCGCTGCGCCACGAATAAATCCGGCTTGTCGGCACGCCATGACGGCGAGAAACCATCGGCACACTGACACCATCGGCTTGGCTCTCTGCCACCAACCGCCGCTTGAACTCATCCGAGTATTTGGAACCCCGCCCAACCCGCCGTTTACTCATCTCAAAACCCTCATATTGCGCCAGTCAAATCGCCAGCCTCGCGCAATAATCGCACCTCAAATCAGCCCAAAATAGAGGGGGTTCCCTTGATGCTTACCTTTAAAATCATGAAAAGGGACTGTCTTGAGATAGGCAGAGAAATGTCTACCGTTTGGCTCGAAGCTACGAATGTCATACCGAAACAGACAGTGTACAGCTTCATTCGATGAGCTGGAGATGATGCGTGGTCTCCGATAGAACATCTAAGAGGGATCTGAGTGTGTCCCTCCTAGTCTCCGAATATCGAGGATTGTGTGCGTGTCATCAATAGCGTGTCGACCCCAAAGGCCCTGAAAACGGCGGTTCCGGATTCTTGCCGCTGCAGCCAGTATTTGCCCCGAGGCTCAATGACGAACGCCGACCATCTGGTCGGCGTTTTGCTGCTCAGTGAGCTATTTTCTGTCTGGCGATAATGCCAACCGCAGATGTGGTTCTGCCCGGGTCGAATGTAATGACTATTGTGCAGTCTGAAGCGAGCTTTTCAGAAGAAAGATCATAGCCGCGGCTCCCGCAACGAATGATAGCGCGTTTTGCGGCTTCGAATGCCTGTCCCGCTGCAGCTTCACTGCCGCCATCATGGCCCAGAAGTCGAATGGAACTGGCAACAGGCGTGCCGTCGGGGTTCAGGTCCGACTCGACCACGACCGTGGTGGCTGCGGCTTCGGTCGACAGCGTCGCAATGTTCCAGCAGGCTGTGATCTCTTGCGCAAAGCCGTATTTCTCTCCCACGGACAGAGGTGGCCCGCTGCGGGGTTTGGGTCGGGGTTCGCCAGAGGGGGACTCCGGCTCGCCGGGGTTTTCCTAGAACTTCGGCAAGCGAGTCCGCGATGACGTCATCGGTCGCCATCACATCAGGCTTCACCTTTGACAACGGTTCCATCCCCATGTCGGCGTAAAGCTTTTCGATAACGGCATCTCTTCGAGCTCTTTCTGCATCCGAAAGCTCCTCGACCTCGCTATCGTGCTGCGTTTCCTCCAGAGATGACTCCCGTTCAATTTCTTCTTTGCCCGTGCGTGTGACCGGCGTAGGTACTTCCTCTTCAAAAGCCCCTTGCAGGTGAAGGAGTAACAGCAACCCGGCGCCCGCATCAAAGCTAGAGCGTGCGGCGAGATAGCGCTGATCTGGCGCATCACCCCAAAAAAGGGGGGCAGACACCATCTACGGGCCATCACAGGAGATTTCGAAATGGCTTTTCTCTCCATTGAGCATAAGCCGAAAGCGGCCCACAGGTCCGCGGCCATCCTCAAAAGCCTCCACCGTAGAGAAAGGCAGCATATCCGCCAAGATGGATCCCGCATTGATCCCAACTTGAAGCTCTCCAAGGCAAGCGGCACCTGAGGTATAGCTCCGGCCTGCCTCGGTATCTTGCATAAACTGCTAAAAGTCTTCTGGCGCGCGCTTGAGCATGTCCGACCCCTTATTGAGAGCAGTGCTGCCAAGACCCATCAGCAGCGCGGTGCCGAAGTCCTGTGCGGCAGCCGGAAATGCAAGTGTCGTCGCAACGGCAAATGGAATGATGAATTTTAACGAGGCGTCCTCAATCAACGTTTTCTCAATGCCTCTGATTGCAAAGCCATTTATCTATGGTTGTCAACGCATGCCCCTCGTTCAGAGTGCAGGAGTCTCATACGCGGGCTTAAGATCGAGCAGAGTGCCAGCGCGCCAGAGGTTGTCGGAAATAGTGCGTCCTGTATCTTTCCGCGGTCTCAACGCTTTCGAACCAGGTCAATGCGGTATGTAATTCAGCGCAAGCAAATGGCCCCCGAGCGATCGCAGGCTGTAGAATAGGATAGCTTGGCTAGGCATGGCTATCGGTTCAGGTGCCCAGCTTGATATGGCACCAGTAATGTTCTTGATCCGACCAAATGAACGCCCGCGCAGCACGAAGTCGCAGGCGAAGCGGCCGCCGGGCCTCCCGGTCCGCTCGTTGCCCGTTGCCCCCGGCGCTGAAATACCTCAAGTTGCAGGCAAACCAAACGAGAAAATTCCAATGCCTTTGACACTTGACCAACTTGAGCGCCACCTGTTCAGCGCTGCCGACATTCTTCGTGGAAAGATGGATGCATCGGAATTCAAGGAATACATTTTCGGAATGCTATTCCTGAAAAGATGTTCTGATGTATTCGATAAGGCCCGAAATGACGTCATCAAAAAACAGATTGAAAAAGGTGCTTCCGAAGAACAAGCGAAGCAAGACTCCGAAAACAAGGTCTGGTACGGAAAAACAGGGACATTTTGGGTGCCGCCTCATTCCCGCTTTGGCTATCTCGTTGATGAAGCCCACGAAAACATTGGCGACAAACTGAACAAGGCGCTCGGGGGCATTGAATCAGAGAATATTGCCCTTGAAGGCGTTCTTGACCATATCGACTTCACCCGAAAGGTCGGTCAGAGCAAGATTAGCGACCAAAAGCTGCGGCAATTGATAAACCATTTCAGTGAAATTCGCCTTCGCAACGAAGATTTCGAGTTTCCAGACCTTCTGGGTGCTGCATATGAATACCTCATCGGGGAATTTGCGGATTCCGCAGGCAAAAAAGGTGGCGAATTTTATACACCTCGATCAGTAGTGCGCATGATGGTTCGGCTTCTGAAGCCGACCCTCGATCATGACATCTATGACCCCTGCTGTGGGTCCGGAGGGATGCTCATCGCGGCCAAGGATTACATCGACGAGAACGGCCAGGACGGAAGCAAGGCCAACCTTTTCGGCCAGGAATTTGCGGGCACCGTTTGGTCAATCGCCAAGATGAACATGCTGCTCCACGGAATGAACAGCCCCGACCTACGCAACGAGGACACCCTTGGCGAACCGCAGCACGTCGAGAACGGCGAATTGCTCCGCTTCGACCGCATCCTGACCAACCCACCTTTCTCGATCAACTGGGGCTCGAAGGACAAGGACAGGCAGGGCAACTACGTCTGGGAACCGAAGTTCCCCGAACGCTTCTTCCATGAGGTCCCCCGCGGCTCCAAGAAGGCCGACCTCATGTTCCTGCAGCACATGCTCCACGTCACCCGTGACGGCGGCATGATCGCGACCGTTATGCCGCACGGCGTCCTCTTCCGGGGCGGCGATGAAGCCACAATCCGCCAGAAGATCATCGAACGCGACCAGATCGAAGCTGTCATCGGCCTCGGCCCCCAGCTTTTTTACGGCACCGGTATCCCAGCCTGTGTGATCGTCCTGCGCCAGCAGAAGCACGACGGCGCGAAGCTCGTCTCGGGCAAACTCGCGGACCGTCAGGGCAAGGTGCTTTTCATCAACGCTGACCGCGAATACTTTGAGGGCCGCGCGCAAAACCACCTGATGCCCGAGCACATCGAGAAGGTCGTCACCACCTTCGAGGAATACCGCGAGATCCCCGGCTTTTCGACCATAGTCGACACTGCCACGCTGGAGGCGAACGACTGGAATCTCAACATCCGCCGCTACGCTGACAACGCGCCGCCACCCGAACCGCATGACGTCCGCGCCCACCTTGTTGGCGGCATCCCGAAACCCGAGGTCGAGGTCAAGGCAGAGCTGTTCGCATCCCACGGTCTGAACCCGATGGACCTGCTGATCCCGCGCGATGAACGGTATCTCGACTTCGCAACAACGATCAACGCCAAGACCGACATCAAACCGACCATCGAGACCAACGCGGGCCTCATGGCGCGCGAGGCCGAGATTTGGGAGAACTTTGACGTCTGGTGGACCGACCACACCGATGCCATTACGGCGCTGGCCGGCGACGACAGTGCAATTGCGCTGATCTCGTTGCGCGACGAGCTCCTGTCCAGCTTCTCGACTACGCTCGATAGCCTCGCCATGTTGGACCCTTTCACCGTCCGTGGGATCATCTCACAGTTCTGGAATAAGTCGCGGTTCGACTTCCTCACCCTCATGGCGCGTGGCACACAAGGGGTTGTAGATGCCTGGCGCACCTCGATCGTCACGGCACTGGAGGACAAGGGCAACAAGGAGAACCCGCTGGACCACAAACTAGTCAGCTTCCTGATGGGCGGTTTCGTGGCCGAGATCGCCAAGCTGGAAGCAAAGAAGGCCGAACTGGACGCCAAGATCAAGGCCGCAACCACCAAGCCCGAAGAGGGCGAGGAGGAAGAGGACGACGCCGAGGAGGTGGACGAAAAGCAGATCAAGGCCTGGAAGAAGAACCTGGCCGAGGTCAAGAAGGCCTTGAAGGCCAAGAAAGACCAGTTCGCCGCCGAGCTGAACAAGGGCGTCCATGACCTTACCGATGAAGCGGCGGCCGAGCTACTGCTGAAAATCCTGTATGACGACATGGAGAAGATCCTGACCCGCTACATAGCCGCGCAGCGAGGGCAGATCGTGATCGCTTTTGAAAACTGGTGGGACAAGTATCGCGTGACTCTGACCGAGATCGAAGGCGAACGGGCCCAGGCGACCGACAAGCTGGCCGGGTTCCTGAAGGGGTTGGGGTATGTCTGAGGCGTCTGTGTTCCCAAACTGGAGAAAAGCTCTGCTCGGGGATGTCGCGTCATGCACACTCGGCGGCACTCCGTCGACTGAAATTCCGCTGTTCTGGGGGGGAGATATCCCTTGGATGGCATCTGGCGACGTTCATCTCAGAAGAATTCATGATGTTCCGGGGCGGATTACCAAAGCCGGACTGACCTCCTGCAACGCCACGATGACAAGACCGCCTGCGGTTGCCGTCGGGCTTGCCGGTCAAGGCAAAACGCGAGGAACTGTGGCTCTGACCCTAAGGGAACTTTGCACGAACCAGTCGATCGCTCTGCTGAAAGGAGATCAGAAAAACCTTCTTACAGAATTCCTATTCCACAATCTGGAACGAAGGTACGAAGAGCTCAGGGCTCGATCATCCGGCGGGGGACGCGGCGGACTTTCCAAAGGCATCCTTGAGCAAGTGCCGATGGAATTACCGAGCCTTCCCGTCCAATCCAAAATCGCCGAGATCCTTGACACGTTGGACGCGGCGATACGGGGGACCGAGGCGGTGGTGGCTAAGTTGAAGGCGATGAAGCAGGGGCTGCTGCATGACCTGCTGACCCGCGGCATCGACGCAAACGGAGACCTCCGCCCCCCACAGCCCGAGGCTCCCCACCTCTACAAACAAACCCCTCTCGGCTGGTTGCCGAGGGAGTGGGATTGCTTGGAGCTTGGAGCCATTACCCGTGAATTGGCTCAAGGGTGGAGCCCTGACTGCCCATCCGAGCCTGCGCTCGCCCACGAATGGGGGGTTTTGAAAACGACTACCGTCGTCTGGTCAGGATATCAAGAACACGAAAACAAGCGCCTACCTGAGGGCTTGAGGCCACGCCCCCATCTACAGGTCGAAGTAGACGATATTCTTATCACGCGCGCCGGACCATCGAGCCGTGTTGCTGTGGTCGCCCATGTTCCTGCTACGCGGAGCAAACTGATGATTTCTGATAAGCTATATCGGCTTCGTGTCTCAGGAGAGCAGAATCCAGCTTTCACTGCTGCCGCACTGAGTTCTATCGCAGTACAACGCGAGATCGGTAAAACCATCAGTGGGATGGCTGAATCGCAGACGAATATTTCGCAAGCGACCCTGAAGCCGTTGCCGGTTCCCGTTCCATCGAAGTGGGAACAGGATGCCATTATGGTTGGGATCGAGGCACAATCTCAGAAGCTGAAAGGCGAAGAGGAATTGCTCAACAAGCTCCGGCTACAGAAATCCGGCCTGATGGACGACCTGCTCACTGGCAGAAAACCTGTCACCGACTTGCTGTAACCGAAGGATCTGCCCATGGGACATGAATACGATGACGTCGAAAAGCCCTTCATCGACCAATGCGTTGCCATGGGCTGGTTTGCTCAGACCGGTAGCAAGGATGACCCAGGCCTGACAGGCCGCATTAGCTTCAAGGAAGTCATAGCCGAGGCCACGCTGCGCGAACGCTTGCGCGCCATTAACCCGGGTCCGGATGGCAATCCATGGCTTGACGAGGCCCGCCTGTCAGAGGCCGTCAGCGCTCTGACGCGCCACGGCCATCGCGGGCTGATGGAGGCAAACCAGGCGGTCACCGAACTGCTGCTCAAGGGCCTGACGTTGGAGGGCCTGCCCGGCTGGGACGGCGGGCGCGGCCAGACCATCCGCTACATCGCCTGGGACGATGTGAGTGCCAACAGCTTCACCGTCGCCAACCAGTTCCGCGTCGACTGCCCGCCGGGCCATGACGTGGGCAAGGGCTTCATCATCCCCGACGTTGTGATGCTGGTGAACGGCATCCCCTTGGTGGTGGTCGAGGCGAAAAGCCCCGGCATCCCAGAACCGCTGGCCGAGGCAGTCAAACAGCTCCGCCGCTACCACAACGCTCGCAAGGCCGCGCTGGAGGTCGAGGAAAACGAGGGCACGCCCGCGCTCTTCGCCTCGGTCCAGCTGTTGATCGCCACCAGCTTTGACTTGGCGCGCGTGGGCTGCATCGGGGCGGGGCTGGAGCATTACGGTCAGTGGAAGACTGTGGTCGGACCGGATGGCTCGGGCTCCGAAGACGACGTGATCGCGGCCCTGGGCAAGAAGGGCCTGTCAGAACAGGAACGCCTTGTCGCGGGCATGCTGCGCCCTGCGCACCTGCTGGATATCCTGCGTCACTACCTACTGTTCATGAACGTGGGTGGCCAGACCATCAAGACCGTCTGCCGATACCAGCAGTATCGTGCCGTGAACCGGGCGCTGGAACGGCTGCGCAGCGGCAAGACGCGGCTGCAGGATGGCGAATACGACCGCCGTGGCGGCATCGTCTGGCACACGCAGGGCTCGGGCAAGAGCCTGACCATGGTGTTCATGATCCGCAAGATGCGGACGGATCTGGCGTTGCGGAAGTTCAAGGTGATCATGGTCACCGACCGCAAAGACCTGCAGCGGCAATTGTCGGAGACAGCAACCCTGTCGGGTGATGTGGTCGAGATGGCGACGAGCAACGGATCGTTGAAGAAGCTGACGAAGCGCAATGGGCCGGGCCTCGTCTTCGCCACCATCCAGAAGTACCGGACGGATGAGGTTGTGGCCGAGGTCACCAAGGGGCCGGCCTTCGAGGTGCTGAACGAGGACGAGACGATCGTTGTCGTGGTGGACGAGGCGCACCGCACGCAGGCGGGCGATCTGCACGCAAACCTGATGGCCGCACTCCCAAATAGTGCTCGTATCGGCTTCACCGGCACGCCGATCATCATGGGGGAGAAGAAGAAAACCACCAAGATCTTCGGCGAGTTCATCGACAAGTACACGATCAAGGAAGCCGAAGCCGATGGTGCGACGGTGCCTGTGCTCTACGAGGGGCGGACCGCCGAGGGAGCAGTTAAGGACGGTGCCACGCTGGACGGTCTGTTCGAGGATATGTTCCGTGGCCGCACGGATGAAGAGCTGGAAGCGATCCGCAAGAAATACGCTACCAAGGGCAACATCCTCGAAGCCAAAGAGCTCATCGAAGAGAAGGCGCGTGACATGCTGCGGCATTACGTGACCAATCTTTTGCCGAATGGATACAAGGCACAGGTGGTCGCCTACAGCCGGACGGCAGTGGTCCGGTATCAGGCCGCTTTTCTGACAGCCCGTGACGAGTTGCAGGCAGAGGCAGCAGCGCTCTCTGACCAGGAGAAAGCAATGGATGACGAGGTTCTCTGCACCAAGCCTGCCGCGCTTCAGGCGTTGGTGCAGGCTTGGCGCTATCGGGACACCTTGGAGAAGATCGAGTTCGCGGCGGTCATGTCGGGGGGCAACAACGACGACGCCTCATGGAAGCAATGGACGGACGGGTCCGCACAAGAAACGCGCATCAAACGGTTCAAGAAGCCCCTGTTTCACAAGGATGCAACGAAATCGGATCCGCTGGCTTTCCTGATCGTCAAGTCCATGCTTTTGACCGGGTTCGATGCCCCGATCGAAGGGGTGATGTATCTCGATCGCTCCATTCGCGAGGCCGAGCTCTTACAGGCGATCGCAAGGGTAAACAGGACGGGCTTCGGGAAAACCTGCGGCATCGTCGTCGATTATTTCGGCGTGGCCCATCATCTGAAGGCTGCCTTGGCCGCCTATTCTGATGAGGACCTTGATGGCGCTTTGGTCAGCCTGAATGATCAAATCCCTGTTCTTCAGGATCGACATATCCGGGTCGTGGACATTTTCCGTCGCGCGGGCCTTGATAACCTTTCAAATGACGAGGAGTGCCTGCAGGTACTTTCGACAGAGAAAGCCAGAGCGGAATTCACTGTCAAACTTAAGGATTTCCTGAAGTCGCTGGAGATCATCCTTCCGCGCCCGGAAGGGCTGCCCTTCGTCCGGGATGCCAAGAGACTTGCCTATTTGCAGGCCCGCGCCCGCAATCGGTATCGCGACATCCCGGTCATTGGAGCAGACGTCGGCGCCAAAGTGCGGAAGCTGATCGACGATCACGTCATTTCTCTCGGCATCGACCCGAAGATCCCGCCCGTGCAACTCACGGATGCCGAATTCGACAACCAGGTTGGACATGCCTCAAGCGGCCGAGCCAAGGCCTCAGAGATGGAGCACGCGATCCGCTCTCACATACGCAAGAACCTTGAAACTGACCCTGTACGTTTCAGGAAAATGTCGGAACGATTGAATGATATCCTGAATGGCTTCGGCCAACAGTGGGACCAGATTATTGAACAACTGCAGGCCATCATCGACGAACTTCGCGGTGAAGCCAGTGAAAGCGATGAAACCACCTCGGACATTCCTGAGATTTACCTTCCATTCCTTCGCACAGTCTTGGCGGCAAGTTCTGCTGATGAAAAGACCCCGGATGATCGACTTCACATATTGCACGAGGTGACACGCCTTGCTGTGGACCGCATCATTGAGGAAGTCAGCGCAAACCGATCTTTGTGGAGCAGCTTCAAAATGGCAGATCAAGAAAATCTTCGGTCCGAGATCTTCGAGATCATTTTCGACGCGCAACTCCAAGGGTTCGGCGTTGACGAGGCAGAAGCTCTGGCAGATCAGTTGATGCAGCAAGCGAAAGCCAACGAAGACAAGCTGAGGGCGGCCTAATGTCCAAGCTGCCGATGACGCCAATCCGGACGGGCGGGAAGCCAGCGCGAGTGCGCGATCATCGACTGGAGATTGATGGTCTGACCTTCGATGTGCATCGTAGTGATCGGCGTAAAACCATACAGATCACTGTGGAACGTTCTGGCGATCTATCCATCGTCGCACCTTCAAGCGTTCCCGCTAATCAACTGGTCAGCTTCGTGGAAGAAAAATTGCTTTGGATTCATACAAAGGTCGAAGAGAAGGCCCGCCTACAACAACGCGCACCGATGAAGGAATTCGTGGAAGGAGAAGGCTTCCTTTACTTGGGGCGGAGTCACCGGTTACGGCTTGTCGACCACCAGCTGGTAGACCTGAGTCTGAAGAATGGCCGGTTCTGCCTTAGACGCAGTTCTATCCACCGGGGGCGAGACATTTTTGTCTCGTGGTATACACAACGAGCCCAACTATGGTTTGAGAAGCAGGTCGCTGAGCTTTCGGACCGCATGGCGGTGACGGTACAGGAGGTCAAGGTTCAGGACCTTGGTTTCAGATGGGGTTCTTTCAGCTCAGACGGGCGCGTTTCATTTCACTGGAAAGCAATACTCCTACCTCCACGCATAGCCCAATACGTTGTGGTTCATGAGTTAGCTCACGCGCATCATTCTGACCATTCCGCGAACTTCTGGACCAAGGTGGAGCAACATTTGCCAGATTGGCGTTGGAAAATGACGTGGTTGGCCGAAAACGGAATGCAGGTTGAAGGTCTGTGATGATGTTAAAAGGGACACTTCGCATATGACGCCTTTGACACTCTCAAGCCCTCCACCTCCTTCTTGGGAAACTCTGTATCTCTACCTCACGCGTCTTGCCGCGTCTTGACGAACGGGTGCCCTGCCACGGAGGCCTCGTTCAAGAGGTTTCTGCAACAGGATGAAGAGGCATCTGAGGTGCGCTCGAACCGGGACAATTTCTCTCTGGAGGCGATAGCCAAAATGATTTCCTATTCTCCATGAGAAAAAGCATTTGGCGCGCCATACTTGCGTGGGATGGATTCGCGAACGAAGATACCGTCGGCAGTGTAGCCCTGATGGTCCGCTTTTGGCTATAATACCATGGGGAGGGCACCTTATTGGAATTAACCGGCGGTTATGGAGATCCCGAAGACGACATCATCGCCCCGTTCAAGGATACTTTCCGGGCCTCCGGGGGAGAGGTCGAAGGCGATCGCATCGCTAACCTGGTGATCGGCATGTCCGACAACGTTGCCCAGGATAATAACTTCGATTTTTCGGCAATCGACGATAGCGGCCTCGTCGGAGCAGTCATCTTCAAGCGAATGAACTACGCTGAGGATGAGCGCAGGATCTTCATCCTGTCGCCGGCGGGGCTGGTTGGGTAAATCGCTATCGGCCGAGGCCGCTTCCACCTGGGTAGCACCTTTAAATGCCCCCTCTCTACGGAGATCGCTCATCCAAAGTTAGCTGCGGTCGAGAAACGCACTCGGTGAGACAAAGAAGCGGGCGTTCAGTCAAACCGCGCCAATTGAAACCAGCACTAGCTAGCGATACTGAGGGCGGCACCGGTTCAAAGAAACTGCGCCACCTCTGTCTGTAGTATTCGACAGACCCCATCTTCAAAGCCATTTATCTGCTTTCGCAGTCTGCGCCCTTGGTATTACTATCAACCAGTAGGTGAACATAGGTGTCCAGTGCCACGCAAAAGAAGAAAAGATCGAAGCCAAAACTCCGAAATGAAGAACTTTGCCCGCGGTCAGCGAGGTTCGGTGACCTCTGCAGCTGTTCTTAAGGAGGTCTCGCCACGGGTGGAGTTGCCTGGCGTCGCTGTATGGTTCTCGAAAGCATTTCCTCTCGGCGCACTAGGTAAACATGCGACCCCACGGCAGCCAAATGCTATCCCCGGGATTAGCGTAGGCATCGCCTCAACGCTAGAGCGAGAAGTTATTTGGGCTGTTGCGATACTACAATCAAATGCCCAGAAGCTGCGCGACTACATCGAGCTAAAGGGACGTATCGAAGAATACCTCGCCCGTGGCGACTTTGCCGAAGCGCAACGCATTCTCGATAACCTCACGCAAAATGTATGTTGGTCACACGGATGTCTCGCACTAAAGCTTTTTCTGATCTCCAAAATTGAGGGATTAGAGTCACAAAAGAACTGGCTCGTCGAAAATATTCTTGGTCGAACGAATTCTCCAGCTGCTTTCTTCGGATATTGGTTAGGTGTGAGACAGGAGCCAGAGACAGACCCGCAAGACTTTGAAACGAATATCGTGCAGTCGGTTCCCAACCTCTTTACCGTAAATGAAGACAACGCATTTCTTCGCCACATCCTGATGGCCCGAGCTGCCTCTCCCGATGAAGAAGCAAACCTTGTTCAGCAGCTCCAAGCGCAATCAATAATTGATATGTACGAAGGGTTGGTATCTCAGCTTATCGACTGTTCCGCCAGACACCGAGAAAGTAAACGGCACTATCTAAATCACTTGGTCCCACTTATGGAAGACATCGGTGACTGGCGGCAGAAAGGAGTTGAATATCTCCTTAGCGGCAATATTGATTCAGAAACCCTCGATGGCGCCTCGGGCTGGTCTGCAAGCCGGTTCATCGACCGATTGCGCCACGCTTCTACAGATTCGTCTAGCGGAGACCCTGCCGCATATGCAGAAGCCCTCGGCGCGTCTATTGATATGACGCGTGCGGATCGAGAAAATCGCGCCATCTTGGGAAGTTTTGCATATTCAGATGTGTGGAGCGACATGTGTGTCTTCCTGAGAGCAACATACGACCTTAAGTCGGCGCGAACTTCCGATGAAATAATTTCGCTAAACAGAATCCGCTTCCTTTCCGACAAATGCCCGTCACCGTACGTGACAGGATATGTGCAGCAGGCGCAGATTCCCTCAGCATATCACAAAGCGCTTGAGAGGAGCACTTTCGAACACGACTATTTTTATCTAGCCCGCGCAGTTTGTTCCGACAATTATCAAGATGCAAAGTCTCTTCTCCGTAAGATCGAACAGGATCAGATTCAAGAAGATCCGGAGCTTCTTCGCCTCGAAATCGTTCTCGCGCTCGAAAATCAGGATTGGCCGCACCTCACGAAAAGGTTGACTGCGGCCACATCCGACAATAGCGAAATTCTTTATTGGGTTCCTTATTCTGATATCTCCACTGCGATATCTGACGATATAGTCGAAGAAAACTCAGGAACGCCCGACCTTGCGATACTGCTCTCCCGGTTAGCGCCTTTGATGGGTGAGCAAGTGAGATCCCAACTTGTGTTCGCTGCAGAACTTCACCTGAATAACCTTGGTTGGGATCGACCATCCGAGATACCCGAAGCCACCCTTTCCTCTGATCCAGTTCTTCAAGATTTCGTCCTTTCCTGCTTTGCGCCGGAAACCATGGCACTATCGTTGACCTACCTCGATGCGGAAGAAATGCAGGAAGAGAGGTTAATTCATCTCGCCTTGCTCGCAAACGCTTCGGAAGCACTGCGAGATAGATGTGAGGATGAATCCGAGCAGATCATTAGATCTCAAGAAATATCGAAGGCAATGTCTACTGTCGCTGAGAGCAAGATCGATTGTGATGAGGATGGGCTCAGGATTTGGGCTAAGGAGAAGCTTTCATCTAAATATGAACGCTTCAGATCGTTTGTTGACGCCGGAATTCTTCCAGCTTCCGCCGAGGCATCGAGAGAACTTCTGGTTGCAGTCAGAGAGGGAGACCTGGGATCAAAAACCTTTGAAATCCCCAGTAACGAGGCAACCAGTATTCTTCGAGAAATTATCAATGAACTAACGCGTGCATACAGCCTCGACCCTTACTTTGGCCTCAACAGCTATCTGAGTCTTCGGATCCGCCATGGCACCGTGGCAGGGCAGCTACGGCGCGGTTGCGCAGAGGAGCGACTTCTGACGACCGCAGACAGCGATGGCGACCGATATGATATAAACCAGCATTGGTTTGATATTCTCCGCGAAAATAGTCCTGTCGGTGTTGCTGCTGCGGTGGCAGAACGACTTGGCGATTTCTCAAAATCACTCGACGTCCTGATCTCGAATTTCTCCGATAATAACCTCCAAATTTTGACCGACGATAAGCCGCACGGCCTAGTTGCAACGGGCTTTGATGACAGAATATTACTTGGCTTCTTTAGCGATGTGATCAGCTTGAAGAGCATGGATGACTTCTTGGACGCGTTCAGTGATCTCTTCTGGAGCAACCTTGAGATAAGCTTAAGCAAAGCTCGAGCCTTCATCGAAAATGACTTCCGAGGAGCGGTGATGAAATTATTCGATAATTTGGAGGCAGGAGTGCAAACGGACGCAAATGCTTCAAGCCTCCCTCCAATCTCTGATGCGATTGTACGCGCCAGAACGATGACTAATCAATCTATAGACGAAGTTTCACAATGGTTTTCGGCCTCCAAGAGCTCAGAGAGTAGTGTTTTTAGCATCCCCGACCTTGGCCGGATCAGCCTTGAGATCGCTAAAAGGCTCAATCCGGATTTCAAGCCTATAGTTGAATTTTCTGGCGAAGATTCTTGGCCTATCTATTACGGACTCGTGACCTTTACAGATGTTTTTGGTGTTCTTTTTGACAACGTGGCGAGACACTCCGGCGTCCAAGAACCAAATGTATTAATTTCTACGGATACTTCAGATTCAGAAGTTATTAAAATTCAATTTGCAAGCGACTGTTCGGACGTAGACCGCGCGTTGGCCGCGGCACAAAAAGCGAATTCTAAGTTCTTGGATGGAAACTATTCATCCGACCTCACTGCCGAAGGTGGAACAGGGCTTGCAAAACTGTCAAAAATCATGCGTGGGTCGAATTCACCGCAACCTTTCTACGTGTCTGTTGACGAGCGGAAAAAATCATTCAACGTCCATCTCGAATTCACTTATGTCACGCTGGGGAGCGGTTAATGAGCATTCAAGATACTTCTCTTCGTGTCCTACTAGTTGAGGATGACGAGAATAAAAAAGAGAGAATACTATCCTACTACGATTCTGCTTTTCCTCAAGATAAGGTTTTCTGGGCGCCTGCGCTCGTTCCTGGCCTTAGAACGGCTAGAGAGATCACTCCCGATTTCATCATTTTGGACATGACACTCCCCAATTACGAGCAGTCCGGGTCAAATGGCTATAACCCTATGCGGCCGTTTGGTGGGCGTGAATTCCTGAGGCAAGCGGCGCGGCTCCACCTTAACAGCAAAATTGTTGTAGTTACGCAGTTTGAAACGTTTGGGGCGGCACCAAACCTAGTCGACTTAGACAGCTTAGATAATCAGCTAAGAAAGATTTTTCCGGAACATTACTTGGGTGCGATTTACTATCACGCATCAATGTCAGCCTGGCAAAAGAAACTTAACGACGCAAGAGAAAGGTGTTAAGGGATTTCGAAATGAAAGTACTTATCGTTGACGATAACAATGAGAAAACTCGGGATATTCTTGCCGTACTAATTTCCGCAGGATTAAGCGAAGATGAAGATATTGACGTTGCATCATGCGCCCAGGCAGCCGCAAGGCATTTGAAAGATAATGACTACGGCCTCATGATCTTAGATCTCCACCTGCCAATACGATTGTCAGAAGAGCCCAGGATTGATGGCGGGTCATTTCTACTTAAGGAAATTGGACGCCGAAAGGAACTTCGCCGGCCGGAACATATATTGGGCCTCACCGCGCACGACGAAGCAAAGGCGAGTGCAGAGCCAGAGTTTAACAAAGGCCTTTGGTCTATCGTAAAGGCTTCGAGCGATAGCTCAGAATGGAAAGAGGCAATACTTGAGAAAGTAAGATACCTCCGCGCAAGAAATTCCACACAAGAAGTCCTAAATCAGGTTAAGTGCGATATTCTCTTCATCTGCGCCCTTAGGAAACCCGAGCTAACGCAGCTCAAAAAGGCAATTACCTCCAATTGGAAGGAGGTTATCCTCCCTGAAGACGCAACAGCTTATTTCCATGCGACTGTGCCAGTGAGCGAGGGGCAAGAACTGAACGTGATTTGCTGTTCCGCACCAAGCATGGGTATGGCTGCGTCAGCGGCATTGGCAACTAAAGCTAGCTTGAAATTCAAACCTCGTGTCGTGGGTATGACTGGAATATGCGCCGGTCGGGAAAAGGAAATCAATCTTGGTGCTTGCCTAGTCGCTTCGAAAACTTGGGACTACGGTAGTGGGAAGTTCTTCGGAGAGACAGATACAGAATCGGCTCGCTTTGCAGCAAGCCCCCATCAGCTTGTTGTCGACCCAATTGTTCAAACCGCCACAGAGGCAATCATGGCTGATCAGGTGATGCTGGATGGTTTCCATGACCAGTTTGCAGGAAACCGCCCCGATCGGCGGCTCTCTGTAACCCTCGCGCCGATGGCAAGCGGCGCAGCCGTGCAGGCGGACAGTCAGTTCTTTGCGTCGATTGAAAGGCAAGACAGAAAGGTGGTCGGCATTGATATGGAGGCATTTGGTGTGTGCTGGGCCGCTCGTGAAACGTTTGAGCCGCGCCCGGTATTTTTTGTTTGTAAAGGAGTCTCGGACTTCGCGAACGAGGAAAAGGCAGACGGAATTCAAGAATATTGCGCATACACATCCGCACGCATTGGAATGGAGATCGCAAAGAGAATTTTGGCGCGGGCTTAGTGCGGGCTGCTTCTGTGGTTGCCGCCAGTAGTGCAAGAAATTTTTTACTGTTCGAACAAGTGATCCAGAGCGAACCTATATCAAGCCTCTTTATGCGGCAGTTCCAGAAGCCTTGGGCCGGGATGGGGAGCAGCGGATCGGGTCCACATCTGAAGAGCGAGCTCTCAGGCTCGCAGCAGGCCGCTATTTTTCCCAATCCGGATCTGTTCGACTATATTGCGGTGTGGGTCATTCGCTGTCTCGACAACATGGGCCGTTGACCGTTCTATGCGTCCTACCAGTTCCGCATTAAAATCTGTACCACCGGACGTAGTCATCTGCGAAACTTCACTAAATCGACGTCTTCTGCATTCTTATGCCCCGTCTACTCTACTGGCGAGATCTCCTAGGGGATGAGGGACTCGAACCCCCAGCCAAAGCGTTATGAGCGCTCTGCTCTAACCAATTGAGCTAATCCCCCAGGAGTATGAGCGAATTACATGAAAGCTTGAATGGGGGCAAGAGCGGTCACAAAGTAAGATTACCTCCTACTGATCGCTCAATTGGTAAGACAGATCGGGAAGGTATTACCCCAATTACCAGTCCTTAACCCTTGCTGGACAAAAGAAAAACTGTGCTATCGGTTGGGCATGCACTACTAACAAGGACTTGAACTGACGACCACGAGCGTTATGAGCGCTGAGCTCTACCAACTGAGCTAATCTCCCGTCAAAGGTAGACCTACGACCTTCTTTGCGAATAATCAATAGGATTGGATATAATATTTCCAACCTAGCCTGCAGTCACCTCACTTGCAGCCTGTATCTATCGCCGCCCCAACCAAGCATTGAATCGCGGACTTCGATCTCAACGAAAGTGATGTCATCGTTGAGACTGACCCCTGATAGAGCTCTGGTGCGCGTACCGCCCCGATCATGAGGTATATGTAACTCCCTGACACCGACTGCGTGCCCTGAGGGATCTAGAATGCGCCATGCGGTCACATAGTCCCCCCAGCCCTTGTCCTTATGCGAAATGGTAGCCGTAAAATCCCAAAGCCCATCAGTGCGTACGACCCTAGCGCTGTTGATTACCGGTGTCTCAGCCGAGGCAGCCAGAGCCGTGGATGCAACTAAAGCGATAGCAACGACCTGACAGATGCGCATATTATTCAAGCCCCGGCGTGGCGTTCATAAGCTCATCTAATTCAATAAGAATGCTGCGCATTTCTTCGAGAGGATGCTCATCAGTGTTCTCTGCGTCCTCCGGTGTTTCATCGCTAACAACCACCATAAGGTCATCCATGATACTCATCGGCTCGCCCACCGGGGTTTCCTCGATTTGGCCTTGACCAGACTGCCACTGCACCTGAATGCGACCGTTCATCTCTGGATAGCCATCGAAGATCTCCTTGAGTACCTGCGCAGGTACGCGATCCTCATGCACGATGCCGGCAAAGGTGGCATCTTGGCTGGCATCGATCATGTTGATTGCCCATCCGTCATGTTTGCCCGGGATGCAGCGCTCTACGCCCTGAACGGGGAAGACCTGAAGATGAGAGCCTTGAGGTTGAGATTGAGACATATCGATACCCTTAATGTTGCTTAAGAACATCATAATCTAACTGCGAGAAATACCAATCTTTATCCAACTGATCACCTGATCATGCCGGTTTTTTTTGGGCTTTATGTTGCGCTAGGATCAGATCGACCACCACCAGAGACCGCGGGTCGACGGTGGACTTACGCCCCGTATCGCCATGCTCTACTCGGACCCGCTTCGGGCTCATTGAAACGACATCCATAACCCCTTGATCAAATCCGGCATGGCTGTTGTGTGCGCTCCAAAGTACCTTGGCACCCACACTGATTAACTGACCAAGGCAATCATAATGCATATTCGATTTCCCCACTTCCCGCCTCGCCCATCACCAGCTTTGTAGTGACGTCCAGATCCCATTTGAAACGGCTCTCCAGAATGGCCTGAACTTTAGAACAACGTTCCGGGCGCGTGCGCCGCACTGAGGCGTTAACCTTCTCGACCTGGATCCCCAGAATATCATAGAGCTTTATGGCTTCCTGAATATCAATCAAGGTCACAGGCCCCATATCAGGGCGTGCCCAGCGATACTGGCTCTTCTGCGCAATCGGCGTTTTATCCAGCACGTTGTAATAGGGTAAGAACGAGCCATCGTGATCGATGGGGTCAGTGAAAACCTCGGCGCTCTGCGCCAGCCACTCCGCGAAGGGGCGGTCTGTGTCGTTGCGCAGCCGCTCTATCCAAGCTTCACTTGCGCCGCCACCCGGTTTTGAAGTTGGGCGGAAATCAGACATGTAGTTGTAAATCGATACCATACGCTCGAAGGGATCACGGACAAGACAAACGACCCGCCAATTCTCATAGCCAGCCGGAATGCCTGGGCGTTCCATATGCCGATAAAGCGTTATCGCCTTGGGATATGTCGCCTGCACCGCATCACGCAGCGCTGTAGAACCGGTCCGCGGGGGCTGGATAACGACAGTTTGAATTTCGGGCACAATCAGCATGGGTAATTCCGTTCTCGATAGCTATGCGAATAAGCAATATGTCACATATTAAAGGATGCAAGGTTTGTCCCTCCAGAATTTTGTATAGGGCCTGCCGATGTGCTGTTACGCCAAAGACCTGTCTTCCTTTCCCGGATCCCCACCCCTGCGGCACCAGGCAGATGATCCGGGAAGGACCCTGGTGCGTCTTTGCAGGCTCCCGAAGTGCGGGCGTGTCCGCCAGTTGCTTCGGAATTCGGGTACGATACCTCCGCAGGTTCAGCCTGGCGGGCTGACTGCCGCGGGATTAACGCCCCGGTGATGAAAAGGGGTCACTCTTTCAAGGATGGCTGCTCTTAAGCCTACCTGCCGGTGGTTCCCTATGTACGCTTCACCATAAAGCGCAGTTGATGCCATACCCACTCCCAAGCATCGTTGCGGCCACCAAAGCTTCCTTCAAGGTCCGCTCCCCTACTGTGTGCCGCACGAAGCAAAACACCCCCTATTTTTAACGTCCCTAGCAGATAAGACGATCCCGAGGAGACAAGCGCCTCAGAATTCCATAACCGCCGGAAAGGTGGCGTATCTCCGGGCGGTAAAGCCCTTCGTTTGATCGCCCCCTTGGCTTCCACCTCTCGACAGCACGAACTGTCTCGAAGCACCTTCACACCGGAAGGCGAAGCGGCCGCTTGACTTCAGCCGAGGGAGCTAGGGGCAGAGGCATCCCGAAGACCTTTCAGGAAAGTGTGCCGAGGGGAGCGTCCTCCCTGCCCTTTGATGTGTCAGGTTGCATCACAGCATCCTGACTGAAACTGAGTGCCAAGCTAACAATTGCCTGGCGCGGGAGGGTTACGGCTCCAACCGGGGCCATCGATATTCTTGCGAATAACAATGGTGTTCCCTGATGGCACGTGTAGCATTCTGAGGGAGCGTTCAGAACACAGAATGTCCGGTTATCCACATTACAAAGTTTGGGTATCACTTACATCTTCCCCAAAGACCTCGTTTCGAAATATCCTTCGAAAAACATCACCGAGGTTACCGCCTGTAGGTACAAGTTATCGTTCGTACCTCAGCGGGGATCCAAGTTCTTGTCCTGGAACTGTGCCGGATAGTATAGTTGATTGAAATTTATTCCGGAAAACATTTTAATGGACAGTTTGATGCTCAAAAAAATTATTACTTCCGCGGCCCTGTCGCTCTTATATGCAACCCAAGTACACGCATTTGATGACACCATGCGGTACAGTAGCATTGTCAAAAAGGGCAAGATGGCCAAGATCGAGGCAGCGGGCATGCTCGGAGCCTTCGCCGCCCAGGGACGTCCTTACTGCAAGGATCAGCTTGCCGGCGTTCGCTTCGATGATCAGGAGATTATACGGCTGACCAACGCCTATACTTCTAACGCGAAGACCGATGAGGATAGACAGAAAGGTTTCGTCATTCTTGGTGCCTATTATGAGGTGCTCGGAAACGGTAACCGTAACTGGCTCACCCGTGAATGCATGTCATTGCATGCAACGGCTGCAAACTTCAGTTTGGTTAATCTCCTGCGCCCCAGCGACGCGGAACGCAAAGAACTACAGATGTATTCTATTCTGGATAACAATAACTGTTTCTATGATGGCAAGCTGCCTTCCGAAAAGGAGAACCTCTGGAAGCTCATCGCCTATCCCCGATACGAATATCTACAGTCGACCCGTGAAGGTGGCTACGACATCTCGGAGGAAGCTTATGGGTTGGGAACTGACGACGACTTCGATTGTGCGGAGCTTGGATACTTTGGTCAGCAGTTAGAACTTGCAGAATGAGCTGATATCTAAGCCTCCAATATTACGTCGATGCCTGGTGATGACACGATCATAGGCGTTTATGGAAAAGATTATCTGACAGGTTGCGACGACGGCGAAGACAAGAACATGTTCGCCATACCAATCCGCAGTACCGAAAAACGGTTCTTGATAGACGCTGATGAAAGCTGGGCAGAGAGATATTAGGAAGGCAACTTCCTGATTTGAGATGCGCCATCAGAATGCAAAAACGCCCCGCAGATATAATCCGTGGGGCGTTTTTTTGTATTGGTGCCCTGACCAGGACTCGAACCTGGGGCCCTCAGTTTCGGAAACTGATGCTCTATCCACTGAGCTACCAAGGCGTAAGCGTTTACAATACGCAGGTCAGATTGAGGGGAGCCCCCAAAAAACCAATCAGGCGATGCGCCCGCGGCTATCCTCACGGTACCGCGCAATCATCTCATAGGTAATCTGGCGCATCTCCGATGCAGTCTCTACTGACCGGACGGCAACAGCGCGTGTCCAATTGGCAATGCGCGCCGTCAGATGGCCGCCCTCCTCAGAGATATTGAAGTCCAATGCGCCATCGAGTGTGCCGCGGACCGAAGTGTTGTCGAGATGCTCAATTTTAAGAGCCATGATATTCTTCCTTATTCTTGGCCAACGCGGACCGGATTGCCCGATCGTCGGCGCATTATTTGTTGTACGGCACGGTAAAAAAACGGCAGCTTCCGGCAGCAAATACAGCCAGATCAGTCCGAAGTTCTCCGCCGTGCCGGGAGTGTGATGGGGTATAGACTACGATCGCCATTCTGCCTGAAGCAGTGCTTGGATCGGCTTTACCCGGAATTGCCACGATGCGCGCCTAAAGGGCGTCATGCATCACGTAGCTGAAGAGTCTTTACCTGATGCTCGAAAGAAATGCAATACTTTCTTTTTCGCGCACAACTTGCACGCAAAGAATATCCCTTTTGATCCATATATAAGCTCAAACGAGTGCGTCGATTATTCGTCCTCGTGATTCTAGGAAGTCAAACTTACCGGAGCAGTTACACCCTCATTCAGTTCGAGCCTTTTTCTCACGCTGTTTAACGATCCAGGCAGTATCGGCTTCCTGATCCACATCAATCAACCAGTCTGCTTCAAGAAAAATATTGCGAAGCTTGCCATCAAGATCCTCTATGGATGTAATCGTCTCCCGCTGGGTAAGCTTGCGGATCCGGCGGAATTTCTCACGAAACCGTGCAATTTTCGCCTCGGCCTGCTCCAAACCGGTAAAGCTGTTATAAACGTGCGATGCTTCCCTGAGCCTGGCGAGCTCAGCTTCCAGATTTTCCGCAGTAGCTTCTGGCCCAAGGGGCAGTCGTACTTCGTCTGCGCCGACCAGGAGCCTGTGTTCTTCGATGACATCGGCGATGGTTCGTTCGTTTGACATAGCGATGCCCTCCTTGTGTAAAATTCATGTTTACAGTGTTGCTGGAAGTGCTTTTCCCGATTTTGTTCTGGCTTGCGTCATCCATTCAATGTCGAGTTCCAGATCGATGTCAGGCACCTCGATGTCATTGTCGTCCAATTCCTGACGTAGCCTGGCGATCTCTGACTGCGCACGCTCCAATTCGGTAAAGCTGGCGTAGATGTTCATCTGTCGTTCGACGGCTCGTACACTTTTGGCAAGGACGTCGGATGCGGTATCATTTGGCATATCCATGCCCTCCTTTGGTTGATTAATCTGGCTGCCCGCCAGGGTATCGGAGCTGCGACATGGTTACTTTAAATCGCTTTGCTCTTCACGTACCCTGTCGCTTCGAAACCCTTTATGGGTTCTCGTAACGCTCCCCCAGAGCGTTTCTTGCAATTGGCTGCCCGCCAGGGTTTCGAACCCCAATCTCAAGATCCAGAATCTCGTGTCCTACCGTTAGACGAGCGGGCAATTGTGGCGCGCAATGTGGTATGCGACGCCTGTTGTTGGCGGAAGAACAGGGATTCGAACCCTGGGAGCCCGAAGGCTCGTCGGTTTTCAAAACCGGTGCATTTGACCACTCTGCCACTCTTCCATGATGCTCGCATCGATCGGTGATGAGAGCTGGTGTTTCAATAAAATCGGATCTCCCTGTGGAAGTTCGATGGGTGTTTTCTAGGCGTTACTCTCTGATCTATCTCTTTGAGCGGGCATCTCTTAGACCGAATTGTTCGTCATCACAGAAGGTCTGGCGAGGACCGGGTCCGCGGTGCCAACCGCTCTTCCCAGTCTACCCTCCACCATGCCGTTACTACCGGCCGCTAAACCGGTTTCACATGCAGCTTTTCACCCGGGGCGGCACTCCCGGTCAGGGTCCTGCAGAAGTTGCCCAGAGCCTTCCTTGTAAGGTGCCCTATAGACCGCCAGACCATCAATGATGACATTGGTTGCCCACCCGGCGGCTGTGGCAGCCACCGGGTACTACGGGCGCTCCTTGGGCCATTCGCGCAGGGATTAGCTGCAGGCATCAAGGATCCGGATCACCCTCGAAAGGGCTTCCGCGATGCTATTTTTGGTACCAGTGGCCGGATTTGAACCGGCACGCCTAAGAGGCAGGAGCGTTTGAAACTCCCATGTCTACCATTCCAACACACTGGCATGTCTTCATAATATGGTGCGATCGCCTGGATTTGAACCAGGGGCTTCCTGCGTGTCGGGCAGGCACTCTACCACTGAGTTACGATCGCCAAATTGATGGTGCCGGACGAGGGATTTGGATCAGCGATGCGCCTAAGCGCACGCGTCATTCCTTACGGCCATGCATTTGGCATAGCCTAGAAACCCTCGACCTGCTGTTTACGAAACAGCTGCTCTCCCACTGAGCTAGCCCGGCGGTACCAGAGCCAAGGCTCTGGCAAAGGATTAGCTCAGACCGCCATGCGATCCATGCGCAGAGCGCATTAGTGTATCTGCCGAGAGGTGAGCTAGTCCGGCATTTTTGTGGTGTCAAAAGTCCCATCATAAAGCACCCCCGCCCTCTGCAGGATCTTGCGCGCCCCATGATCATCGAACAAAGGTCCCGGCACGCGACGGCCGTCCGGCAGCACCTCGTTGCCCCATTTGTCGTAGGACCGCTCAGTTGTGAAACCTTTGGGGAGTACGGGCTTATCTACGCCACATGCGCGGCGGATCTCCTCGACGCTCAGCACAGTCATCTCCGCGTAGAGATGGCAGCGCGTGCAGAGGGACGACCCGTTCGACAGATAATATCCACCATCATCGAAGAGCTTTCGCTCGATGATGTGATGGGCATCCACCGCCAGTGCCCCGCAGGTCACACATGTGTTGCGATCGCGGGCAAAGACGCCTTCGCGGAAACTATCGCGGTCAAGCAATTTCTCAGTCATAGCGCCCCCCGTTGGTGTTGCCGGTTGAATTGGTCGCAGGGCCTAGACGGTTATGAGCCGCCCCTCCGGAGATTACTGGCCGCCCTGCTCTGCCTTAATACGCGCCGGTCCCGAGGGTCTCGACGCCTCGGGTGATCGGCGGGATTCAGGCATTCTCTTAGACAAGTTGGTGCCGGTGGCCGGACTCGAACCGGCACTCCTATCGGAAGGGGTTTTTAAGACCCCGATGTCTACCATTCCAACACACCGGCTTAACTTGCAAATATTGGTGCCCCCGGCACGATTTGAACGCGCGGCCTTCGGATTACAAATCCACTGCTCTACCACCTGAGCTACAAGGGCATACATATGCAAAGCACATGGATTTTGTTGCTCATCCCGGCAAGATGGTCGCAAGACCGACTGAGAGAGAGAGCTATAAGGGTGAGAGCTGCATTGCAGTCTCATTGTTGGTTGCGCGGGCACGGATTCTAACCGGCGATCTCCTGGGTATGAGCCAGGTGAGTTAAACACTTCTCCACCGCGCGTGCAGAAGGCCCTCTTTGGGGTCGCCTGCAGACATGGTGTCCCCGCACCGCCTCTCAATCTGCGATTTTGGGCGGGGAATATGGTAGGCCCTCGGAGGATCGAACTCCGGACAAATCCCGTGTAAAGGGAGTGCTCTACCGCTGAGCTAAGGGCCTATACGAAGTGTCATCGGCATCCGGGCAAAACCCAGTTTCGATGTCACTTTCTGTAATTTTTGGTGGACCCAGTCGGACTCGAACCGACCACCCCCGCCTTGCAAAAGCGGCGCTCTCCCAGATGAGCTATGGGCCCAGGAATGGCCGTGTAACGGCCAGATGGACCATAGCGTAAACCAACAGGCGATCCGCTGTGCATTGCACAAATTTGGGTCTGCCGAGTGGGAGAGCTATGGGCCCAGGAATGGCTGCAAAACAGCCGTCGTATCTGATTTCAGGGACATGGCGAAGCTGACGAGACTTGAACTCGCGGCCTCCGGCGTGACAGGCCGGCGCTCTAACCAACTAAGCTACAGCTCCAAGAGATAAATCGTTTCGATCTACTCATGTAGGGCCATGCCCTTGAAATTAGATGTCTAAACTATGGTGCCCAGGATGAGACTCGAACTCATACGGCCTTGCGGCCATCAGCCCCTCAAGCTGACGTGTCTACCATTCCACCACCTGGGCATTTGTATTTAGAGACCGGGCTGCGAACATAACCTTCGGGGGGCGACCCCTTGTGCGTATCCTCCAGGCTTTGGGGCCCGTCCTTCAGGTAGCTACTCCCTATCCCGAACCTCAAGCCCTTACCGGCGACCTCCGCGGCTCCCGCGGCGCTCTGCCTGAGCTGCTCCAAATTTCGTGTCACGCGCCTGGGTGGGGCGAGTGGTATTCTTGTTGGTTGCGCAGGTCGGACTTGGATCAGCGATGCGCCTGAGCGCACGCGTTATTCCCGACGGATATGCCTTCGGCATAACCTGGGAACCGACGACCTCGTGGTTATGAGCCACGCGAGATAACCATCTTCTCCACCGCGCATGCAGAAGGCCTCTCGAGGTCGTCTGCAAACAGGGTGGATGGAGAACCGTCTGGGATTCGAACCCAGGATCAGAGATTAAAAGTCCCTTGCTTTAGGCCAACTAAGCTAACGGTCCGTTGTGTTTGAAGGGGTCTTCACCCCGTTTTTCGCCTGCTGCGCGGATCTCATCCTGTCGCATATGGGCCTCCTTTTTGTTGTTCTGGAATTTGAGCCGGCAACCGGGGCGAACCGGAACACCATGGATGCCAGAGCTTCATTTCCCGCCGCGGACGGGGCTCATAGCCGGCAGTATAGTGTTTGTTGTTGGAGCGGGCAGAGAGAATCGAACTCTCATCCTAAGCTTGGAAGGCTTCTGCATTACCACTATGCTATACCCGCGCTCCCGGCCGAAGCCAGTTTTAATTGGTCTCTTCTGACGCCCCCTTGAGAGCTTTTTCAGTGTAGCGGCTCTTGCTCCCGAACATATCGTAAATCACGACGACAGGGTCTGAGGAAACCTCCATACCCATCTGGCTCTCGAGGTATGATGGCCGCCAATGATGCTCCCATGCGGCTTCCGCCATATGGTAGGAGAGCCGATACTGGCGACCACTTTTCAATTCTACGGTATAGAAGACCTCACTGTAGAGGATCTTCTTGCCGTCAATCAGCTTTGGATCTTCACAAACAAGGGGCTCAACAACCTGATATCTGAAGCTCTCCCAGTCGTTGAGGAAATTCGTGATCTCGACAACCTTGTTCACGTCCTCGTCGTGAGGTGGCATAACCCCACCACTCTCATAGTTTTCCAGAAGGCGATCTCTGTCTAAGTCCAAACGCTGGCTGAGGACCTCGTGGAGATGGTTCGCAGATATGTCGAGGTCCTTCGCCATCTTGTGGATATCCGCGCCCTTCATGTATTTAGAAGCGATCTCTTTGGTGAAAGCCGACATGCGCTGCGAAAGTGAGGCCCCTTTTTGCCCGACTCTGCCGGCGATTTCTGTCCAAGGGAGACCTTGAGCATGATGTAACGTGAAGGCCTCCTCGCTCGAGATTGCATACTTTCTGCGACCGCTGCGTTCCTGCTTTTTGGTTACGAAATCCTTAAACAGCTGATTTGCATCAGCTCCCGCGGGAATTTCCTCCTCAACCGTTATGGCTGTCATGACCTTTTTGATGCAGTAGCTGCCATCCTCTTCTACCAGCTGGTAGACCGAAGAGCTCTTCGCAGCTTTGAATGGTTCAGTTTCCTCGATAACTTTACTCATGGCACGACCTTCCTCCCTTTGACCATGAGCACTAGGAGCGAAAATCCCCGCCCGTGTCAATGTTCACAGAGCTAACCGGCTGGGCGCGCTTACCTAACCTCGGCGGATAAATCATGCCTAAGGCTATGCGAAATCTTGGAGAACCCTCTCGGGGTCGAACCGAGGGCCTGCTGATTAAGAGTCAGCTGCTCTACCACTGAGCTAAGGGTCCATTTCGAGCCACTCCGTGGCTCGCGACTCTTTGCTCAGACCGGTAGTCGTTCCACCCCGAGGGTGGTAACGATGATAGGTGAGCTAAGGGCCCATACCGCCTTATGACGGGGTTGTTTCATCATCTTCAGTATCGGCTTCAATCGACGACATCATGTCTGCGAACAGGCTAGAGGTGTTCTCATCGAAGGCCGCCAGGCGATCTCCGAAATCAACGCCTGCTGCTTCGAAGTCAGGGTTATCACCGCCAATCTTGCCGAGTATCATCCCTGCTAGGACATGCGCCTCTCCCATATCCCAGGCGAGCTTGGCGTGTTTTTGGCCTTTACCAAGGCTAATAACATTAGACCGCGTGGGGTCGTTGCACAGGCGAGAGCGGAAATCTGCGATTGCCTCAATCTCCTCATCATTGAGCGGGGCAACAGGTTCCGGGACGGATCCGCGCGCGCTTACACAAGAGGCATACAAACGATCGGCCGCCATTTGAAAGACCTTTGCGTAGCCTTTGGCAGACATCTCGTTAATCTCATCCGCGGAGAATACGGAACTAAAAGCTTCCAGCGCGCCATTCTCAACCTGCACATCAATACAGGCGTCACAGATGTGTCCTCCCATTTCGAGTGGATCAGGTGCCGGCGCGACCCAAACCAACTTGGTCTCATCGTATTTCGTCGACCCGTAACCGCCATGGACATAGTCGCCATGATGGGTGTTGTCCTGGTCGTGGGTTTTTCCGCAGGTCTGACAGCTATACTCGAACATCTTGTCTCCAATGTGGTGTTACATTTTACAGTAAGCGTTCATCATGAATATCGCCATATGGTTATGCGAAAATTGTTATTGGTGGTGCAAGATGGGGTTGAACCATCGACCTCCGAGTTATGAGCCCGGCGCTCTGACCAACTGAGCTACTGCACCAACTGTGCAGCCATCGACCGCGCAGTGCGGGAGCCTCACCTGGTCGGCAGATCCTGAAGGATCGCCTTAGAGGGAAAGCTACTGCACCGTTTCCTGTATGGCTGGGGTGGGTGGATTCGAGACGGCGACATGGTTGCTTTTTATCGCTGCGATCTTCACGCGTCCTGTCGCTTCAAATCCATTCCCACAATGCATCCCAAACGCTCCCCCGGAGCGTTTGGGCATTAATGGCTGGGGTGGGTGGATTCGAACCACCGGTACACGGTACCAAAAACCGTTGCCTTACCGCTTGGCTACACCCCATCACGCGCAAGGCGCGAACTAGTGCTGCGAGGGAGGCGTCATCCCGGCTGCGCATGAAGCGCCGCAGCTTATCTCCTGGCCTGACCCAAAGTACGCCTTGATCATGCTCAGAAACTGAAATCTGGTGCCGCAGGGGAGGATTGAACTCCCGACCTCGTCATTACCAATGACGCGCTCTCCCACTGAGCTACAACGGCAAGCGCGATCAATTTATTGATCGCCACGGTATGGCGTAAAACCGGCAACACCTCGAGATAGGTTGAGCTACTGCGGCAGAACGGCGGCAGTGCTGGGCTTCTTCAGCCCGAGTAATGGTACGGATGAGAGGACTCGAACCTCCACGATCTTCCGATCACTGGTACCTGAGACCAGCGCGGCTACCAATTACGCCACATCCGCATGTTGTTGGTCGAACCCAGGCCCCGCACGCGTGACACCCAACATCAGTGGGGCAGTGGCAACGGTCTTCATGCACGGGGTCATAGATAGGTGATAACCGCTGAGCTCGGAACGGCACCGCGCAGGGTGTCGATCGGAAATCAGTATCAACGGGGTGGCGGAAGATAAGGGATTCGAACCCTTGGGACCCTTGCGGGCCCGCCGCCTTTCCAAGACGGTGCCTTCGACCACTCGGCCAATCTTCCAGTACCCCACGGGTATGATCTTTCCCCTACCCGGCCCGCTGGCCTGCCCGGGTATTCGCATTCGCGTTGCGGGTTGCTCTTCCTCCTTGCGGTCGGAAGTGGGGAAATTAGGTTCTTTGCAGTTTTTGCAAAGAAATGTTGGAATGGAGGCCGGTCCCGGAATTGAACCGGGGTACCTGGGTTTGCAATCCAGTGCGTAACCACTCCGCCAACCGGCCGTGCGAAGCCGTTAAGGCTCCGGTGTTTCATTTGCCGAGGTGCGCTCAGCGTCTGCGGATGCCAGGACTTCTTCGAGCGCATCAGCGAAGTCATTAGATAGGCCCTTTTCGGAGATGAACCGCAAAGCAAGCTGCGCCAAATCCTTGCTGATTTCAGCATCGAAAGCTGCGATGTTCTCTATTCTGTGGTCGCTTGCTGTGTGGGTCCAGCCGTCCTTTTTCAATGCCATATGCGTGATCCTAATCTCAGCGTTTTCCTGACAGGATATTATCCTGTCGATGCGAAACTCTTGAGGTCTTTAATTGGTGGAGCCAAGGGGGATCGAACCCCTGACCTCTTGCATGCCATGCAAGCGCTCTCCCATCTGAGCTATGGCCCCGTACACTTGGCGGGCAGGGCGAGATTCGAACTCGCGGAACCTCTCGGTTCGCCGGCTTTCGAAACCGGTGCATTCGGCCGCTCTGCCACCTGCCCATGAGGTGCGGCCTGTTGTTGGCAAGGGTGGCCGGATTTGAACCGACGACATTTGGTTTTGGAGACCAATGCTCTACCAACTGAGCTACACCCCTATAAGAACAGCGACGCTGTTCTTTCTTAAACTGGCTCCCCAGGTAGGGCTCGAACCTACGACACCTCGGTTAACAGCCGAGTGCTCTACCAACTGAGCTACTGGGAAAAAGAGAGCTGAGCCCTCGGAGAGAGCGAAGCTCTCATTATTCATGGTGGTGGCACGAGGGATCGAACCTCGGACATCAGGATTATCGGTCCTGCGCTCTACCAGCTGAGCTATGCCACCACTGAGCGGACCACCGGTCCGCAATCGGTAAATCTCAGTCCGGCAGTCGTTTTGAGAAAATTCCCAAAACGATGAGAGGAAGCTGAGCTATGCCACCGATGCCGAGGGATCACCTCAGCTTTTCGTTTCACTTGGACGGAACATGTCCGACATCGTCCCTCATAACCGGCCGCTTTCCTATTCGCGTGAATTTTTGGAGGCAGGGATATGCGTAAACATACCCGTCCCTCCTACGCGTAAATCGAAAATTTATTGGAGCGGGCAGTCGGGATCGAACCGACGACAGTCACCTTGGCAAGGTGGAACTCTACCACTGAGCTATGCCCGCAATCCGCCGACGCAGTGCGTCAGTGGCCGGCTTAAATCATCCCGACAGCACTCGAATGCGTGCAGCTGGGTACCTAAGCCTGATGAAATTCGGCCGAAACTTGCTACCCCGCCCCGGTATGGCGGCAACCCTTTCGGGGTATTCTTGTTTAAATCTCTCCTCGAGATACTGAGCTATTTTTGGCGGAGCGACCGGGAGTCGAACCCGGTGACCCCGAAGGGCCTACAGATTAGCAATCTGCTGCATTACCATCCTGCCCCCGCTCCAAGGGTTTCGGTGTCTGTTCGGCGCGGATGGTTCCAACCCATCATGGAGAGGTGCTACCTCCCGGCATCATGCCAGACGCGCCTGGCGGCTCTCTTCCCTGACCCCTGCCCCCAGGGAAACGACGCCCTGAGCGGTAGCGACCGGTAACGCCGGCCGCGGGTTGAGAACCGTGTCTTGTTTGGCCTTTAAAGGCCTGTGAATTACCTGACCGGCGGGAATTGGATCAGCGATGCGCCTGAGCGCACGCGTCATTCCCGACGGCCATGCCTTCGGCATAGCCTGGGAACCCGCGACCTGCCTGCAAGGCTGCTCTACCAGCTGAGCTACGGTCTTTCTCACCACCCATATCTCCGTCGCGGCCGCTCGGGCTGGGCAAAGTGGCCGGATCCGACCACGGTGGGAACGTTCTGTGTTCGATGCAAGAAATCGAGAATATGGTACCGAAGCTTGGGCTTGAACCAAGGACCTCCTGATCCACAATCAGGCGCTCTAACCAACTGAGCTACGACGGCAAAGGGGTCGCTTGCGATCCCGCCTCGTAGCTCGGGGCCCGGCAGTCGCTTTCCAACGAGAGAAAGCGATGAGAGGGAAACTGAGCTACGACGGCATATTGTTGAACTGGCAGGTCATGGTGGGTCACCCAGGAATCGAACCTGGCGTGCTTCTCAGCGACGGAGTTACAATCCGCGTCCGCACCTTGCGGATGCGACCCATCAAGAGCTGCCAGCCCTTGTGAAAATGGCGCCCTGGGGAGGATTCGAACCCCCGACCTCACCGTTCGTAGCGGTGCGCTCTATCCAACTGAGCTACCAAGGCAGAAAGCTGCGCAGCAGCTTTATATGGAAGCTCAGGTCGGCAACACCTCGTGAGAGGTGTGAGAGACAGCTGAGCTACCAAGGCATTAAACTGCAGTGCAGTTTTAGATGGTGGCGTCACCCGGCAGTGCATCGTGAGATGCATGAGAGGGAGAGCTACCAAGGCATGAGCCAAATTACCCACGCTTGTGAATTTGGTGCGACGGAATAGATTCGAACTACTGACACCCTGATCTTCAATCAGGTGCTCTACCAACTGAGCTACCGACGCAAAGGACCGGAAAACCGGTCCGTACGGTGGCGCCAATCCGGCAACACATCGAATGATGTGTGAGAGGATGAGCTACCGACGCATAGGCCGCACATAATGCAGCCTGAGATGACTTTCCGTGGGGTCCTAGACTATGTCGAAGACATGGTCGTTGGGACTGACGCGTGCGCATTCGCGCATCGCTGATCCAGGTCCCGATGAGGATCGGCCAGGATCCTTACTTCGCCCACTGGCATGAACCGCCCCTCCACGGGGCGCCCGGATCACCCGGAAAGCCATCTCCAACCCGCTGGGGTGTGCTCTACCTCATAAGGGAGCACACCCCGGCGAAGATCGTATGCAGTACAATGCGTTGCAAAGTTCTGCAAAATTGATCAGAGCAGCAGGATTAGAGACAGCGTCATGGTCGCGTTTTCGTCGCCATATGGCTCCTCACGCTTCCTGTCGCTTCGCATCCTTTTACTCTAATGCTACACAAACGATCCTCGATCGTTTGTGCGAAAATTGGTCGGAGTAGTAGGATTCGAACCTACGACCCCCGGTACCCAAAACCGGTGCGCTACCAGACTGCGCCATACTCCGAGAGAGGGTTCACGGTACCCTCCGAACCGACCTTTCCTGCCTTCACATCAACCAGTTGGCCGAGGATCACTTTGCACCTAAATGCGCGAACCTTACTGCGAAAACCAAGGATTTGACGCGACCCGCATGTCATCATGCAAGGATCTCGTCTATGCCATACACGGTTGGTCTCCCACATCATCGGATCGAGATCCTAGTGGCCGTGTCGGCTTATACCATCAATGTCAAAGAGCGTGACGCAAACTCTAAAGTCTGGTCCCGGCTTGGATTCGATGGATCTCGGTTGGAAATCTTGATCGAGGATCTTTGCCGGTAGTTGGCTGGGCGTTTCCGCCCGGGCCGGTCCGGTGATCCTCGTGTTGACCTTAGGGGGTCAAGAGGGCACCGGCGTGACTGGGTTGTCCCGGATTTGTAATCTGGGCACTCGAGCCCCGATTACATGACAGGTCAACCACTCGCCACATATAGGTGGAGAACGCTGCAAAAAGCTTATGCAATGCGATGCGTGTCATTTTGTGTGCCCTCCGTTCCGGCGTTGTGTTCGATACAGCTGAATGCCGCCCGATGACATAGAGATAGACCAAGTTCGTGTTAAAAGAAAACCCCTAATTTTGTGTTTTTCGCATTATATTTTGCAGTTCTTACTTAAGCTAATGTTTTTAATGTATATTTTTTGTTTCTTTTTTCTAAACCGCGCATAGAACCGAACCAAATCAGGTTGATAATTCTGAAACGGGACGCAAATGATCTATTTCTACATATCATAAAGGCAGTACGATATAGTTTAATAGATCATATGCTGATCTTCACACTAAACAGCAAACATTAAAAAAGCCCCCGGTTCCCCGGAGGCTCTTCAATAAGGACACCGTGTATTTCGTCACGCTCCACTTAGTTGTTCAGGTACCAGAACATGAAGCCGAAGAACACGATGCCCTTCCATATGATCGCCATCGCGGCCATGCCAGCTACGGAGAACATGATCAGGGCCAAGGCTACGAAGCCCAACATCGCGGGAACCAGAAGGATCAAACCTATCGACATGATGCCTACACCCAACTGAGCTAAAGATCCGCCGTTAGTGTAGTTCTTGGTCGCCGCAACGATCACAGCGGAGATAACCAGGAAGAACATCGCAACGAAGGACAGATCGCTACCGACCAGGATCTTGGAAGCTTCAGGCAGTGCCGCAAAGAAAGCCATCGGGTAGAATGCAGCGTGCGCCGCTAAGATGCCCACCTCTACAAGCATGTTGGGAGCATGTGGGGATTTTGCGGTTTGGGCACCGGAAGAAAGAACACCCAGTTCAGCGGTGGAGACGTTTTCGTTCGCATAAGTCATTCTGGACATCCTTTTTCGCAGCTATTCTGTTGTCTATAAATCTGATCACCCAAGATCTAGTTGTCAAGAGTGTCATGTTATTTTTTTTCCTAAATCTTAATTTTCGCAATCTCGTCCCCTGTGGGTGGGGAAACGCGACCACCTCACCGCAACAAAAAAGGCCCCCGGTGCTGCCGGGGGCCTTCCTGTCTCATGTACATACGAAGAGAATCTTATGATCCTTCGCTGGCACCTTTACGGTTACGCAACTTCTCGCCCTGGACGCGAAGTTTTCCTGCCATACCGACGCCTTTGACAAACTTGCCATCCTTGCCGGTCTGGCCCATGCCCTTCTCGAGCTGGTTGCCGATGGTATTGACGCCAACTGCGCCGGCAGCTGCAGCACCTTTGACCATATTTTCGCCACCACCGATTTGCACTTCGGAGCCCATCCACTTCATCACACGTCCCGGAAACTCCGAAACCAACGAGAAGCTACGCTCAAGCAGCAGGCCGTAGGCAGTCACGGTCAGGATCGTGTAGCCAATCGTACCAAACAACCAGACAATCGGGCTCGTGCCGACAATACTGGATGTCGCGTAAAACAGACCTGCTGAAATAAGGTCCGAGACAATCCGGAAGATCAGCATGCCGATGATGAAACCAAAGACCATCAAGGTTGGCGTCATGAAGAGCGCAAGAACCATGAGCCAGCCCTGTCGACCAGCTTCCCCTGAAATCCCCTCACCGTCCATACGCAGGTGCGAGAGCGCCCAGAGGTTCACCGCAACAATCGCCTCCGTGATCAACAAGAAATACCCCGAAATCGCCAGCACCCAATAAAGAAAGGGCATGATTGGCATGATGAAGCTCAAAGAGACACCCGCCGAAAGTAAGATCGAGTAAACAGGCAGCAAAGCAACAGCAGCGCCGCCGCCGGTGAAGAAGCCTGTGGCCGCTGTTGCAACCAGGATCGCCGAGCCTGCATGGATCAAATTGTGGCCCAAACCGATCAGTCCTACCATTGGGTCCTGGCCGCCATTTCCGGGATCAAAGGCGTCCATAAAACCGCGGGTCATCGAGTTGAGCGACCCGCCCACGATCTTATCCCAGAAGCTTGCACTGCTGCCTTCAGCATCCGCTGAAATCTCGGCCATCATCGAGGTCGGAAGTTTGTAGTCGAACGACGCGAGCTCCAGGGATGATGTCTGGAATAGATCTCCGTATTTGCCCAGGATCGCAAGCGTCTCAACACGTGAAGGCATCCCTGCAGTATCACCCGAGGTGAAATTTCGACGCCAGAAACCCGAGCCATTGGCTGAATGATAAATATCAGACGCGTTGCCGCCGTTGGCCATAACGCTGCTATACCCCGGCCTGGTGGCGTTCGGCACGGCTTCAGAGAGGCTCGAAAGCTCGTTATTGAGCTTGGCCATCAGAATGTACCATGAACCGGCACCCATCCAGCCTTCGCCGTAACATCCCACCATAGCTTCCCGGCCATCGCTGGCACCGCTGATCCCGCTTTCCGAGAAACATCCGTCACCACCGTTGATACGGCGCAGCAAGTTGTCGCGCGCCCGCGTAACGCCAAGATCATCGCTCGTCGCCTTCTCACGCATGCTGTTCACCAGCGCAGTAAGCTCGTTATTCGCAACCTCGTGAACAGCTGCAATCCGAGGCCCGATCGAGGCAGGGGGGACCGAACTCGTTGAGATCTGCGCGTAATTTGCCTCTGTGATCTCCAACATGCCCGCGTATGCATTGTCGAGAATGTCTTTATGACCGCTTCGATAATCTTGAATCAACTCACGCGCTCTACCGTCTTGAATGCTCGCGTTCCGAACTGCTTCCTGGGGCTGATCGGAAGGATCTGCCGCAACCGAATTAACAATTTTTAGCAGATACTCAGGCGTATTGGGTGTGGTCCAGGAACCGCACAGACCCTGATCAAGGATATCCGTGCCATTATCGATTGCTGTCGTGTTGCCAATGAAATGCTCGTTGCTGGTTTCACGGCGCACGATGTGAGCACTGCTGTTGGCACCATTAACCTGACGCTCAAGTGTCGTGACGCAAGCTGCCTGATCATACAAGGTTGCCATGAGCTCAGGGTCAAAGTTCACAACAGGTGCCGCGATCGGGAGGTCACCCGAGATCACAGCGCTTGCCGTCGTGCCCCAAACGGCTGACGCCATCTTGGTCGAGCCTTGAACGATATAGGCAACACCCGACTGCGCCAGATTATAGCCTTCGTTTACCGGCACCAGCATACCAACCGCAAAGACAAGGCGAAGCGGTGCCCACAACGACGACCACCTTTGTCCGAGAACCTGGCCTTCGTGAGCCGATTGCATCACCCCTACCGTGACGTTGTAAAAGAACATCAGGCCGCCGATGAGCAGAACGATCACGTTAAAATATGCTACGATCTGTGCGAAGATACTCGGGCTACTTGCATTGGTGACCGAAGGGAACAACGGCCCAAACATCTGGTTCAGGAATACGGAACTGTAAGGATCACCTACGCCATCACCAAAAAAGTCCCAAAGGGAACTGGTTGTCGGTTGCGCCGCTGCCGCCTCCGGCATCGCAACGAATGCAAACGCCAGAATGATCGCCAGAAGTACGGGCAAACCTTCCTGCAGTCCGCCGCTCCTCGTCATTTTGTTATCTCGCCACATGGCAGGTCCTCGGCTAATTTTATGAATTCATCGCAATCATCGCACATCTGCTTGGAAAAACCGAAACCATTAGTTTTCGCAATTGCGCCCGTGGTCGTCTTTTCCACAAAATTCGAACCATATGCCCCCCGCATCAGATGAGAAATACATTTGAAACCGGAATGCGAGTGTCTACGTAGTATTGGTATTCAGAATGAATTTGATGTGATGAGTGCCAGCTCAAGAAAAAGCGGGGCGTTCAGGAACGCCCCGCTTGATGTTCATCAATACAGAAAAGAGATGAATATTACGATGCTGGCTGTGTCCCAATATTTCCAAGCATCACATATTCACCACCACCGTCACGGGAGAACTGTATGCTTACCTGGTTTCTATCCTTGCAGGCTCCACCAAGATCAGAAGCAGATATGGGAACGGCCTGGCCAAATGAACCGTCTTGGGTCCGAATAGAAAGTCCGGTGATACCAGTGCCAACGGATCCGCTGCCATCTATGCCGACGGACATCAGACGCAAGCAGGCTGCTTTTGGCAGCCTATTGAACTGCATGACGAAATAGCTTTCCTGGCCAAATATTTCTACATTACCACCGAAAGGAAGAACGATTTCATCCTCCGTGAAGTAAGGGTTGACCGGTGTGATTGATACGAAGTTCGAAGGCACTGCGCCGGATTTCACCATTGCGGCTGTCAGTTGGTCAGTTCCAAAGTCGCGCTGGTTTTGAAAGAGACCACGTACCTGCGAAGAGACCCCTGTCGACATACGCGCAGTGTCTGTAATCTGGTTCGAGAGCTGGGCCTGTTGGAAGAAAACGATGCCGCCTACGATAACCGAAAGAGCGATAACGAGGTACAAGACGGCTTCAATCAGGGATATCCCGCGCTTGCGTATGGAGTTTTCGAATGATGGAGAATTTAGCGTTACTTTCCATTTTCTTACTGTGTTTATTACGAAAACACCCACCCATTTGCCTGGGTGGGTGCGGTGGTACTCAGGTTTCCCTGAAGGTCAGCTTAGCGTGTGTAGTACACGGTGACGTCGACTTCGGCACCCGGAGTTGCGGACACGTCACAAGCAGTGGCGGCACCAGCTGCGGTCACAGGAGCAAGCATCGCCGGCGCTTCAGCGCCATCGAACGCCAGCGCGGAGTTGTCAGCAGCGATGGTCATACCAGCGATACCGGTACCAAGGGGGCCTTCGCCGCCTTCACCAACAGTCGCCAGACGCAAGCAAGCTGCTTCAGACATGTCAACGAAAGTCATTGCGAAGCCACCGTCGTTGCCGTTCACGGTCACGTCACCACCGAAGGGGTGAACGATGCCATCAGCGTCCTGGAAGTTCGAAGGAACCGAACCGGAAGCCAGAACAGCGGCGCTCAGATCAGCCGTGCCGAAAGAACGCTGCGACTGGTACAGGCCGCGAACCTGGCTGGAGATGCCGACGCCGGCACGTGCAGTGTCAGTCACCTGGTTGGACAGCTGGGCCTGCTGGAAGAAAACGATACCGCCGACGATAACCGCAAGAGCGATGACCAGGTACAGAACAGCTTCGATCAGGGAGATACCGCGCTTGCGTGCAGCCATCGACAGAGTGGAAAGCTTTTTCATTATTTCGTGTCTTTCTTTTATAGGCCGAACCGGCCGTTGCTAGTTTGAGGCGCTGTGTCCCGCACCACGTTGGGATAAGAACAAATTACCTCAACTATCTCTTTTTTCGCAACGCACTCCGGCAACGCTGAATGTGGAAAACTCAAATTCTGCCCAAAAACGTGATTATTTTCGCATTTCCACTCCAATTATTTCGATTTCTGAATAATTTGATCGTCTGGAATTACCACCCTCCTTAAATTTTATGAAATAAATCAGCAGCCTATACGCCTTGGGATATTTTATATCGCGGATTAAAACGCAAAAAGCCCGGTCGTGTGACCGGGCCTGGCTGCATGCTGTGGGTGTGGTTACTGCAACTTCTGCGCAATGAGATCCTGCAAGCCGTACATCCCGCCAACGATCCCGAGGATCACAGCAAAGACGATACACATTGTAACAGATTTCATGATGGCCATGGAGGCTTCGATCTTTTGTTGCGACGTAATCAGGGAGTCCTTGGCAAGGCGCGAAAGCTGCTGTGAGAGATCCGCTGTCTCGGCAAAGATCTTCAGCGACAGGTTGAGCTCCTGGTCCGGCCATCCGGTGCCAGTTCGATAGAGCGCAGCGCCAAAGTTTTCACCGTTGAGCATGTGACGGTACACCATCTTCAATCGATACTTCACGTAGGGCGGTGACAACGGCAGGATCTTCTCAACCGCGCCGATCACGGGCATGCCCCCCTGGATGAGCGCAGCAACTGACGTCATGAAGGAGATGCCCGTATACATCCGGTAGGTCGAGTAGATCGGTAGCTTGTCGGCATAAACCCGGCCAAACCGGATCCAGCGTTTCAGAGACAAGACGATCAGAGTGATTGTCACAAATATCGTCATGGTAATCGGAAAGGCGAGGTTTTCGGCAAACCTGTTGAGAAACGCCAGAAACGCCGCGGGCCCAACCCAATCCTCAATTGCAAGCAAGGGCTCGATCTTCGGCGTTACGGACTTACCGAAGTAATACATAAGTCCGTAGATGGCGGAGAGCAGCACGACAGGATAGGTCAGGCCACCCTTGATCGTCGACATGATCTTCTTCTTGCCAACCAGCATCAGACAATATTCGTCGATGAAGGTCGGAAAATCATCCGAGCTTTCGATGGCTTCGAGAACCATGACATCGTCGATGGGGACCCAAGGCTTGATCGCCTGACCAAATCCTTCACCATTAACCATACCAGCGATAATGTCGGCCACCACGACCGCGAGGGTTTCGTTTTTCTTCTTCCCCTCCTTTGAGGCAACCACATAAATCATGTGCAGCGCATCGGTCTTGGGCATGCCTGTGCGGGTGAGGGCCCCCATCTGCTGGTAGAACTTAAGACGCCTATCGAATCCGAAGAAGAATTTTGCGAACTTTTTCTCAAATGTGCTGTGACCGTATTTTGCCATTATCGCTCTCCTTTAGGCCATGGTCGCTTCAAGCTCAGCCACATCTTGCTGCAAGCGCGGAATGAGATTGGAGAAGTTCTTGATATATTCGGAAACCAGGTCGACCTCTTCCTCAACCTCATCGATGTCCAGCAGCCCTGCCCCGACCTTTGTCAAAGCATGATGCATCACCGGGCGGCCGCCGAGGCCACCCTCCTCCACCGGTTTCACCCAGTATTGGAACATCTCGCGGCGTTTACCTTTCGAATAAAGGCTCAGCAGCTCGGGATCGGTCGGCACAGTCTCTGCAACCACCGTCCGGCTCGCGAGTCCCAGCTTGCATTCGCTACAGCCTTTACCGCGCGCATAGAGATGATCTGCGTCCTTACCGAAGATATGAACCATCTGCTCAACCAGCTCACTTGAAACGCGCCCTCTCTCGAGGGCCTGGTTCATGGTCGTGCGGCATTTCTTGCAGATCACGCCGCACAGACGCTGATAGATCAAACCGCGCACAATGCCCGGATCTTCCAGCTTCCAGCTTTCCACCCCAAGGTCGGTCAGACGGTCAAGGATACCCAGAGCATAGCCCGCGTGAACTGTGGACCACAAAGCGTGGCCCGTCATCACAGCCTGAATGGCGAGGTAGGCTGTTTCTTTCGATCGGATTTCCCCCACAACAATAATGTTCGGGTCAGAACGCAGAGCCGACTTCATCGCTTCGACGAAACCGTCGGTACCATCAGGTTTCTTTTTAACAGGACACTGGATCGCACCCGGCAGTTCAAGCTCAACAGGTTCTTCGATTGTGAACATCGAGATTTCTTTGTTTTTCTCAAGATACATTTTGTTCAACGTACGTTGAAGGGTCGTCGTTTTGCCCGATGACACCTTCCCCGCGAGGATATAAAGCCCGTTGGTCCGGCGCCGGAAGGAGATGATGTCCCTGATCTGGTCATCATTATAGCCCAGCGTATCGATCTCAACCTCATTGGCGGGGGTCGAGAACTTCAAGCGCGCCACCAAGGCACCGCGGTTTTCTGATGTCGGGGAATACTGCAGACGCAACATGTCGACGCCGGGCGGCAGAACGCCTGACTTCATATTCAGCGCGCCTTGCTGAAACGACATGACAGAAGAGTTTTCGCCAACGTCCGACGCGACCGAGAATGCCGCCTGCATAACGGCCATGCCCTCATCGGGCGGCATGGAACCGACCTCCTGAACACGGCCAAACACCCGGATTTTGACTTCCGTGTAGCGTCGCAGAACGCGCATGTGAATGTCGGACGCTTTGCGGCTGGCTGCCAGCGAGATCAGATCTTTCAGTTTCCGTTGGCGCTCAACCTCCGGGACGTCGTTGTCAGGGTCGTCCATGCCGTAGCTTTTGTCGAAATGCTCATAAAGGTCGACCATGAACGCCGTATCGACTTCGAGAAAATACCGTGGTTCGACATTGACCCGTTTGGCTTTTACCAAAACCGCCTTGACGTCAGGAGACCACCGCGAGTTCGTCGCGATGGCGCAGACACCATTTGAAAAGACAGCGATGCGGCGGCGGTCATTATCAGTGACATCGATCTCACCGACCTCACCCGTGAGCAGCGCCGCATCAGTCATGTTCATGAGGTACTCTTTGCGGTCGTCCTCACTCATACCAACGAAAAAGCTGTCTTCACCGCCAGGCTTGAGGCCGACACCAGACTGACCTGGCTTCTTCCCCATTACCCCGGAACCTTTTTTCGCACTCCCCGGGGCGTCCTTGATCACTGCCATCTTCTGATATCCTGTCTATTCAACTTATCGTAACACTATGCCAGAGCGGGCTGATCTCAGAGGGGGTCAGAATGAAAGTCTTGTGGATTGTCCATCTTTTATGACCTCGACATGATCCAGGGCGATACGTTTGACCGTATAGCCATCGAGAACCTCATCACCGATCCTGATTTCCATACGCTGTCCTTCGATATCGACGATCGAAGTATACACCCCGTGTGAGCCAAATATTTCGCGCACTGATACAGTCTCAATCCGCGGCGCGGCGTCGGCCTTGGCTTTCGCTTCGGTTTCTGCCTCTGCTGCGACCTTGGCACCGCTTTGCTCTACATTCTCCAGGATCTCAGCCTCACGCCGGCCAAGGCGCTGTTCAGCTTCCTTCAAGAGGGTGCCAAGACGGGTTTCAACATCGAGCGTTTCCTCAGGATCGAGCGCGGCTACGGTGGTATTGGGGTCTTGGAACCCGGTGCCATCGTCCCGTACCGGAAGATTTACGACAGGATCGACATCTACGCTGACGCCGCCAGTCGTATCAACGGTGGCACCGCTATTGAGTGTCTCGGCGAGCTGCTGCTTGAGCTTGATGTAGGAAATCTGAGCTCGAATGGCTGCCGGCGTATCTTCAAACGTTTTGAAAACCCCAGGGGATATCTCGATCGGTGTATTTGGGCCAAGCGCCGTCAAAGCTTCCTCGATCTTCCTTTGGTGTTTGATCTGTTGATCCATCATCAGAATAGATTCAGCGACAGCGCGCTGACGACCGATTACGCCGCTGTCGTCCAGAAGCATGGTGGCTGCATTGGTAATAGCGTCCCCTTCGAGGTCATAGGAGCGTCGCTCTTCGTCAGGTTCCGAAGGCGCGCTGCTGATCGCAGCTTCGATGTCTTCCACGCTAAGGGTGACGACTGAGCCGGGCTCACCTGCAACAATGGTTGCGCTATCCGCTTTAGTGTTCTTGTTGGTTGCGAATGTATTCTCGCCTGTAACCGCGTTTGCAGCATTACCCCCACTGTTAACCGGCAGGCTGCCTACGGTACGGGTCAGAACATTCCCTTCCTGAGCAAGGGCGGGAAGAGCGAACTGACCAAGGATAGCGGCCGCCAAGGCAAGGCTGATTGTTTTTCTAGATGTCATTTCTTTAAGTCCTCAGTGTGGGTGGAGCTATCAGATAGGCAAGACTGCGGGGTGATAGATGCGGAAGGAAATATTCCAGGAATAGGTCCTGAGGTCGTAGACAGCCTCAACAGGCACGAGCGCCGGAATATCTCCAAAGAGCTTGAGATAATCCTCGATTGCACCGCTTGTTTGAAAGCTGACCTGATGAAAATTGAATACAGGTTCACGCATTTTTACCCGTTGTTCAGGTGTTGTGCGTTGAACAGACGCGGTTAATTCAAGACGGGCACCCGTGGTTTGCAGCCGGCGACGCATGACCCTTTCAATGCGATCACTCTCCCAAGGTTCCGCCAAGACCTCGGTCTTGACGTTGAATGGAACGGAAGCGGCCAAGGTCCCGGACATGCCGTCAGCGTTGAGGCTTGCGAGCTCTCTGGGTGAGAATGACGCTGTAAACCAAGGTACTGTGCCGCCCACATTGGTCCAGCTTGTCATAATGATGCCGGCATCTCTTTTGGCATCGAATTTGCAAGAGATGACATCCTGACGCCAGCCTGGAATGAACCGGATTACACTCTCGATTTTAGGTGTGCAGGCATTAATGAAGTCCAACACTGGCGGGACATCGAACCAAGGGTAATCGGCGGGTGAAATGCGCACAGACGCATCCCGTTGCGCTTTGAGCTCACGCTCCTGTTCCTTGAGATCTTCCAAGTGAGATTGATACATGACGTAGGCGACCACGCATACGACGACCAGAACAGTCGCGGCGATGACCCGAGGCAGATAGGTTTTGAATGGATTGACCGCCTTGAGCGCGATCCCGAATGAGGGCGCGAGCACATCCTGGATGCGGTAGTCTTCAGTTCCGCCAATTTCCCAATAGTCCGGCGCGATGCGACGCTGCCAGTCAGGGGCCTGCATGTTTTCGAGAAACAACATACGAGCTTCATCAGCATCGCGCAGGATTTGATCCTCGTAGACCTGCCCATTTCGCAGAGCCACGACCCACCAGATATCTGCACTTTCACCAATTCGGAAAGCGGCAACCCAGCTGTCGCCCATCTGGTCAGGATTGAAACAGGTAACACCCGCTTTGAAGCCTGGCTTGATCCCGTTCGATCCGTCAGAAAAACCGATCTGGTTTGCATCCCGGAACTGCGCTGCAAGCGAGTAATAGACCTCTTCGCTCGATACCGCCTTGGCCTGCGCTTTCGCAGACTCCCCGGGACGGGTGGAATCCCACAGCATCCCGAGTACGACATTCTTTTTGCCGATCTTCAGGGTTTGTTGTGTGTCGAACTCATAGTCAGGCTCACTGCCTGTCACGATCTGGGCAAGACCAGATGCATCAAGAGGCCCCCGTGCAGCAGGCCCTTTGGCTGCGGATCCCTTTTTACCAAACAGACCAGCAATTTTATCTTTCAGGCTCTCTGTGGTTTTTTCAGATTGGCCAACACCCTTATCAAGACTGAGCTTAGTCTCCAGGCTGGCGTCGCCCGGCTTTCGTTTTTTCACGCGCGACAGAATGCGTGTCATGAAGCCTTTTGGAGTTTCATCCGCAAGCTGGTGATCCTGCGGATCATCGCTGTTGCTCGATGCCTCCTCAAAGGGAGGCAGATCGGACATATCCTCTGGGTGGACAGCAGAGGTATCCCCCGCCATCTCATCCAGATCATCGTCCTTCTTGCTCTTTTTGCTCCAAAACTTCATGTCAGCCTCAGAACTTGCCGTTTTTGATAGCGCGGTTCGATTTAAGGATCCGCGGCTGGATCATCACAATAGTAGTGACCCGCTCGGTCTCGCCGCGTTTTGCGCGCCCCAGGCCGAGGAAGCCGCCGGATGCTCCCGTTCGCCGATCAACCGTTGTCCGGTTGCGCTCAAAACCCGAGAGCACGAGGGTGCTGCCGTTTTGCAAAACCGTTTGCTGGGAGAACTTCGTGCTCGAAACTTCTGGCAGCTGCACCTGCGCTTCGCCGGTGCCGAATGTTTCCAGAGACTGGAGTTCCGACAGGCTCAGTGAGTATTCCACCATGATGTCGTTGGTGTTCATGATCCGCGGGTAGAGTTGGAGCGTAAAGCCGACTTCCTGCGTTGCCGGTTGCGGGATCAGGGTTTCCGTATCCGTGTCGCTGTCGGTCTCGGAAGTGTAGGAAGCGATGTAGGAGATCGAGTCGACGACTTCCACTGGGACTGGCCGGTTGTTGACTGTGGTCACACCGGTGCGCGTGTCGACTGCAACCTTACCCTGCTGGGATACGGCTTCAACGAAAGCCTTGAATTCAACCGGGCCTTCTACGATCGACAGGTTCATCCCGCCCGTGCCCCCACCTTCGCGCGTGCTGGTTTTCGCATCGAACGAATTACCGGCGCGGTTGATAGCCATCTCCAGATCAAAGCCGGCACCATCCGTCTCTTTCGTGACGACCGAAATGACATTCACATCGAAGGCGATCTGCTGGGTCATGTTCTTGGAGATCTCGTCGACGAAGCTGCGCAAGTCAGAGTGCGCATCTACTTTCGCGGTAACTGTCAGCAGGCCGCTGGAGCGGCTGACATTGTAGACAACGTCGTCCCCGAGTATGCCCTTTACCGACTGTTCGAACTCGCCCCAGAAATCTGTCGAATACCCACTGGAGGCCGAGCCCACGCTGGAACTACCGCTGGTAGTCGAAGGGATGACCGGGATTTGATACTGACGAGTGACATAGTCACGAAAGATGACCTTGCCGTCGGAATAGCTCCATTCGACACCGAAGCTCGTGGAGATTTCGCTCAAAACCTCGGAAAGCTTACCGGTGTAGTTGGGCCTCAACATGCGGTTGTTGTTGCCCTTAGTCACATTCACACCGTCTTCAGCCGCGGGGCCAAGCGACGCGATATGTTCAATACCAGTGATCGATGTCAGGCGTTCGGCGACCTGGGTAAGTGACAGCGGATCACGCGATGACATGATCACTGCGTTCGGTGTCTGAACCCGCGATGGCAAGAGTGCTGAAGCATTGCTGCGCTCTTTGAGGGGGGCCACGAAAACGCCATTGGAGACCTGGGCACCACCACCACGAAGCGAGGCTGTATCGTTAAATGATGTCATTGCACCCCCGGCACGCGCGATAGTGCGGTCCGCCTCCCCTTCCATGCGGTCGATGTTTTCCCCCGGCAGCGAACAAGCCGAGAGGGCCAGGCAGGTTGTAAACATTACAAGGCCATTGGCCGAGGTCTTAATGGTCATTTTAAACACCTATCAAAATTATTCGCTGGAGATCGTAAGAGCATCCACGTGGATGACGCGATTACCGCGGTAGAGCGTAACGGAAAGCTCAGGATTGCTTTGATGGACGGCGTCGACAAGACGTCCGACCGTATCTTCGAAAGACCCGTAGAAAGTTGCTGATGCACGGATCCGGTAATCTGTTGGGTTGTCCCAGATGACACTCCACTCCGGCTCCGCGATACGTGCCCACCCTTCGAGGGTAGATTTTAGGGTAGAACCGGCCAGGGCTGCCCAGGCATCTGATTCAAGACCCTGAACGTTCGCCATATTGCCATCCCCGGCCATGACCGGAGATGCCGTAAAGCCGGCGCATAATACTGTTGCTGCAAGAAGCGTGAGAGTGAGCTTGCGTACGCCTTTCATAATTGTGAGCCTTTTATTCATTTTGATATGTGCCTTCGTTTTTCGCAAGCAAGTGGTCATCCGCGCCAACTCTCCATTTTTCCCTGAATTCGGTCACCACTTTCAAGGATGAGATAGAATGCATCTTCCGTGTCGCGCACAGCCATGATCCTGCCAAATTCACCAAGGATCATACCCACCCGTACATTCAGACGCGAAAGAGGATCGCCGGTACGACCTACATATGTCTCGCCATCTGCCGTGCGTGTAAGCTCCCAGTCATTTAAGAACAGGTTCTTGGGCTCCCCGAAAGTCTCGTCGCCGCGCTCGATCATGGAAAGCGACGGGACCAGTCTCGCTCGTGCAACCTCCTCTGTCGAAATGCGCTCGACCTCGATCGCCGGCACATCGAGGTTCAAAAGATCATTTCGCGCATCGGGGTCAATGTAGCCCGCTTTGATCGAAGCCAGCTGAGCCTTGATTTTCGCAGAGGTGTTGAAACTTGCGTTGGTGCTCTGCTGGTAGAGTTGACGAATTTTCAACTCGTTCTCCCCCACAGCCTGAGCCTTCTGGATCTTTGCGACATTATCGTATGGGTTTGCCATTACGGCTCGGCCCTGACGGTTTTCTTCAAACCTCACACGCGCGGGATCCGGACCCCCTTCGGGAATAGCAGCACCCGCCCAAAGCGTGGTTACGGTGATCGCAAGCGTTAAAATACGGGTGTTTTTCATTCTGGACCCCTGTCGTTCAAGATTTTCTCGATGCGTTCGATGCGATCTTCCGAGAATACGTCGGCAAGCAGAGCCCGCCGGGCGAAAGAGCCAATCGTCGCATAGATATTATAACGAGATGGCTCTGAGCGATTGTCGTATTTACCGGCGACGATCTCATCGAGCACCTCGCCATTGCTGCGCGCCATTGCCAGCAAGAAGCCCATACGGACATCCGGCGGCAGGTAGGCCACGATCTGGATGATGTCCCGGCGCGCGCGCTTGGGGAATTCATCCGTCTTGAGGCTGGCTTCAAAGGCACGCACTGAAATTTGCTGGAGCCGCATTGAGAGAGGTTGCACCGCTCCCTTAACCACCCAAGGCTCGCGCACTTTCAGCCATTCACTGGTCGAGACTAGAGCGCGGCTCACGCTAGGTGGAAAGTTCGACATGGAAGCTCCTGGCAGTATGGATTTGCGGGTAAACCGGTATGCGAAAAGATAACCTGATATGTCATCTCACGCTACACTCTATCCTGTTATGGGCCTCGTGATGAGCCATGGGTTTTCTGATTTATGTGGAAAAACCCCTCAGACCGCGCGTTTGGGCGGCAAATTTAGATCAGAGTATTTGCGAAAAACCGTCATATAATAGTATCCGTAGTTAACAGGGTAAACCGGAAGGTAACATCAGATGCAGCAGCTTCTTCTTAAAATCGCGGATAATGCGGGGGTATCTTTCAAGCTTGGCGATATCGTAGCGCCTGGCATCTCTGCCCTCCGAAGTGCCGAAGTAAGTTCGGACATTGTCAGTCTTTCGGGCATTACTCTCAATATCGCGAGCCCTGGCATTCTCGATGAGACAGCAACTTTGGGTGAGGAAACCCTTAGTAATCTACTCTTCAGCGCCGCTCCTGACGGGATGAGCCGGAGGGATACGGAATTCCTTGCTGCCATTATCTTTGATTATGCGCTGGAGGTTGCGCCGCGCATAGCCGGACAGGAGAACGTGATCGATGTCGCCGCCCTGAGCGCGCATACCAATTACATGCGCGAAACCTTTGGCGATATCTCCGTTGATCCGGAATTTATCCAGCGCATCGGACAGTTCGCACAGATACATATCAACCACCAAGATCTTGCACCGCGCAACGAACCCGCTGCAAACGGCGAGGCCGGCTGATGTCCCAAAACCCCAACGCACCAACGCCGGATCAGGAAACAGGCCGGATGCTGGTCATTTCTGTGGTCTTCATTGCTCTGGCTTTCATCATCTGGGCCATGATGCAGGAAGAGATCAGTGCGTTCACGGGTGCGGTATCGTTTTTGCATGTCTACCCTTTTGCCAAGCTGGTGGAGTGGATTCCGGCGCTGCGAGAGATACCCTTTATTGGTCCGTTTTTCTTTGAACGTGTGGAAATGGCAAAGCTGTTTTTGGAGCAGGGCAACTTCGCGTATATGGACCCCGACCAAAGGCGCGCTGTCCTCACTGCAGCAGGCATGTGTGCCATGCCGATCTACCTTCCCTTTATGGTTTATGCGGGTACGGCCGGGCGCAGCTTCCGACCAGATGTGGTCTATAAGACGGCATATAGCCTGGATCAGATGATCTGGACGCAATCGGAATACTGGCTGACATCACGCAATGCGCGTCATGTAAATCCACTGAAGATGCCTGAGGTTTCCGCCGGTAGCCTGGCACGCAAAGTTATTGAAACAACCGAGAAGCGCAAATCCAAACATGAAGCTTGTGGAAATCTTGTAAAGATAGCGCCGGCCGTCGTTACCCCTGCCCCCTGGAACCGCGCCATGCGACCAGAAGAATGGTTGGTGGCAAATGGCCTTTGCCTGGATATGACCCACATCAATGCCGCGCGCGAGAACGACTGGAAATATCCTGATGGTCTATTGGAATCGCGGCACGCCTGGAAAGAGCTGACCCTCGAAACCTTGATGGAAGCTCTGTCCAGCCAGCTGAGAACTCCGTGGTCAGGATACGCAAGCATGCGTCCAAGCCATAAAGCTGTCTGCGCTGTCATGTGCCTGTTCTATGACTACGATATCAAAGGCGGCAATGTTTTATTGAACGATCTGGGCGGGATCAACGACAGTACACGGGGCGTATCTGGCAAAATGGACGCAGCCATTCTGGCTGAAGATGGCCTGATGGCAAGACTGGACGGGATCCTTCAAGGCAAGCCCGGAGCCCAGATGCTGAAGATCGCCGATCGCCACGCCTGGCTTGAAAGCGCTTTCCCCGCAATGCTGACATATGCGCGAAAAGACCGCGGCGTATTACCTGCAGCAGCGTTCTTGTGGCTGAAAGCCGAGGATCGCGCGCTCTGGTACATTCTCGATAACGTGGGCTCGGAAGCCGTGATGATTGAATCCTCCGGTGCCATGGCGCATTTCAGGGCCGAACACCAGATTGGTAAACCGATACGGCGTCCAGCAGTTTATCAAGCAGCACGTGCGCTTCTGGAAGACTACCTCGACATGACCCCAGAACGGGTGGTGGCGCGGCATGACAAGGAAGTCCGCGGCTGGACAGCCGGGCAAAAGATCGACCGTCTCTTTGCCGGGAAGGACATCTGATGCTGCCTCTTGTCCCGGTCATGTTTATCACGACGATCCTCATGACGATCTTTTTCGTCATGAACCTGAGTTACGGTGAGCTCGCAATGGACATGACCGTGTCCAATGACTTCATGATGGTTCACGAATACCGCATATCCCTGTTGGACCAAGACAGCATCACGGATGGCGCCATCACCAGTTATCCGGGATATCCGTTCGAGCATTTCTATACCTATTACACAGAAGTGCATGAAACAGACAGGTTTATCGCGATTATGACCTGGCCTGACGGCGTAAGCAGCTCGATCGATCTGTCCGACACAGCATCCCACGAGGTTCTTGCCCAGTTTGACGGGCGTCTGGAGCGCGGACAATACGCTGGAATATTCAAACCCTATTCACCAGGCCCCGGTGGCACGCTTGCAGGCTTCGACTTGGTCGGCCTGGATCGCGAGCCCGATACCGGCGCGCCGGTTTTGCTCAAAGTCTTCGTAAAGGAATAATCTGATGATCATCATGACCCTTCTCATCGCCTGGTGCTGCATACTGGCGATGCCTCATATGGCTTTATTCGATCTCAACAGAGATGGTGCCACTGAGACTTTTGATTATGATTTCGGTCATATGACCATCGCTGTGGCAATCGGTGCTTTGGGGATCTCTTTGAGCACTATTTTTACGGACCTCCCGATGCACAGCAGGTTTCTCATGGTCATCATCGGATCGATCCTTGTGCTGGGCGCATGGATCGATCGCGTATCCGCCTGGGCCCCCGACATTCTCATGATGCCGTTTTGCTTAATGATCTTCCTGGTTTCACCCGAGATTACGTCCTGGACCGGTGCTGGTATCGCTGTCGGTCTGGGAACCGCGCTCTTTTTGATCTGCATCGCTCTTTGGGTTCCCCAGGAGTTTTTCAAACTAAAATTTGCGCCGCCTGCAGATTTGATGGCAATCGCCGCCCCCTTTGTCCTGTTTGGTGTTTCCATGGAAACAGCGGCCATTTTCATGATAACATCCATCCTGCTGGTGCTTGCACTCAAGTCCTCGCGCTTTGCCGCGCTCCTGTCTCGTCCCGAAGCAGTTGCCGATGGTGCCCGAGATGTTGATTTTACGGGGAAAAAGGCAGTGACCTTTCTCACTGTGATGTTCCCGGTGATTTTCGTGGCGTTTGTTGCGAAAAACCTGACACCTATGTTTTCCTGAATGGGGCATATTATGCGCGACCTGAAAAAAACCGTAACTACCAGCCGGAAAACCCGGAAACGGGGTATCAGTCTTCTTGAAGCCATCCTTTACCTCACGGTCGCCACATCTGTGATCGTCATGTTTGCTGATTTGATGAATACGGAATCCAAACGCCAGGAGGACATTTCCATGGCGCAAAGCATGAACATGATGATCAACTCATCGCAGCGCTATGTCGCCGCGGAGTATGACGCAATCCGTGACGAGCTTCTGTCTCGCGCTGACATCGGCGAAAATGCAAACATGGCAGTCTCCATGCTGGAGCTGTCCAATATGGGGTATCTGCCTGGCTCATTCACCGCAAACGGAGAAAACCTGTTCAGACAGGAGTATATTTTGCTCATGCGCGCGGTGTCTGCTCTGGACATGTCGGTGCCACAGGCAACGATGCAGCTGGATGAAATCGATTCCGACGGCGATAATCGTGTCGACAACCACCTGGTTGATCGTGACAACTCAAATGATGAAATGACGATCGAGGCGATCTTGGTAACCTCCGGAGGTGAGCCGGTCCCAGCAACGCGTGGGCCCGCGATTGCAGTGCGCACGCAGAAGCTGACCGCAGGTTTTGTGGCTGAGGATGGTCTGGCCCGTGGCTCCTACGGGTCATTTGCATTCGACATCACGGGGTTTCAGGATTTCACTTACTACCCCACTCCGGGCCACTTTGCGAATATCATCTCGCTTTCCCGTTTTTCTACAGTCGACTTTACAGCAAGCAACACTGGCCAGGGCGTGCCAGATCCTTTGCAGCGATGCTCTGAGGTCCTTGAGCAACCGGGGATGACGGTCACATCGCCGGAGTACCTCGCCTGCCTGTCCACAAATGACATGTACAACGAGATTGTCTTCAACTCATACGACACTGATGGCGATGGTATCGATGACTTCTTCCCAGGAATTACCGGGGCAAACAGCATTGCCATGTCAGGGGCTCAGGATACAGATGGTGATGGCTTTGCCGATCGCTTCGCAGATATCACCGATGTCTATGATATCGAGATGGGTGCGCCGGTAGACACCGATGGTGATGGTGCCCCTGATAGGTTCTCCCAGATATCCAACCTGTCTCGTCTTGCGTGCGACAACAGCGCCGGCACCGTGGTGGAAGGCACAATGATCATTGATTGCGAGGACATTCTGGCCAATGGGGACATGCTTGTTGCCGGTGACCTTATCGCTGGCGGGGATATCACCGGAGATCGCTTCATCGCCACTGATATGGGAGATCAAGACCTTTCAGAGGGTATCTACGATGCTTTGTTACTGTCATCTGGCAGCACGATGGAGAAACCCATATGCCCCGCGGTAACCGCTGATGGCGCATTCCGGATGGAGCCGCGGATATTCGTTGTGCCGGCTGCCTACTCCCACCCGGGCGGTTTACCAACAGTCGGAGTCCGCGCCTATGCGGAGGATGCAAGCAGTACAGATTGGCGCGTGCGTCTGTACAACTTTGTGGATGAAGATCGTTGCACAAGCTCCATCTCGGATCCGCTCACAACAAATACATCAGATTACCGCGCTGAGAATGCTTCTAAATGCACCACTGCAGATGGATTGGCTGATGTTTACGAGGTCTCGGAGAACTCTGGCCGCGTGATGGCTATGACGCGTTGCTATTAATCCGCGAAAAAGAATAACAAAAAAAGAATGAGGCAAGCTATATATGTGGAATTCAGGGAATGCTGTAAAATCGAACGAAGTACCGGGGGAGCGCCTTGCGCACTACCACTTCAACGACCTCTACATCAGTACAGACCGAACAGTGGCTCCGATCGCGCGCAGACTGGTTCTTTCGGGATCGGATCAGCGCGTCATGAACGGTGTCCACCCGGTGCCACGGGCCGTTTTCAAAGATCTTGAAGGGTTGCGCAAAGCCATACATGACGCCTCGACCGCACGTGGATACTTCGAGCGTGAAGTTCAGATCAACTATGACGACGTCGCCTACCGCGGTGCCCTGATTGCGGAACCCGACGCGCCTGATGTGAATCCCTATGAGGTGACTGCACCGGAATTTCAGACCTGGTGCCTTCGCCGCATCGGGAATACCCCTCCGAAGCTTGGCGATCTGATGCTTCCAAAGTTCCTCTACAAGGCCTTGAAGGAGAGCGTCACCAACAGGGGGCTGGTCTTGATTTCCGGGTCATTCGGATCCGGGAAAACCACCACCTCCGCCGCCTGCATCCAGACCTGGGTAGAGGATGCCAATGAAATCGGTATTACCCTGGAAGACCCGCCGGAGTTCCCTTTGGCCGTGCCAGAAGGCAAAGGGATGATCTACCAGATCAATGTCGCAGATCGTGATCCGGCAGAGGCCATCAAACATATGCGACGCCATGCCCCCCGTTTTGTCTTTCTCGGCGAGATCAGGACGCCTGAAACAGCACGCGAGCTCTTGCATATGTCCGCGTCAGGCCCGCTTGTCCTTTGCACAATTCACGCGGCCGACCCGATCCAGGCGTTGACCTCGCTTATCCTCTTCGCGTCCTCCGCCATGGAGCCGGATATGGCGCGCCAGTTGGCGGCACGATGTATCTCTCTCATTGTTCATCAGGAAATGACCAATGGCGTCGTCCAGGCAAAGCTCCTGGAGATCAAGGATGATGATTTCGGTATCCAGTCCAAAATTAGGTCAGGCCGCTACGATTTGATCTACGAGGATTTCGACACGCAGAGGATCCGCCGGAACAACGCCAACGGACAACAAGCCGGCGGTAAGGTCAGAAGGTAATTCTTTTAGGCATACTTTACTGGTCAACGGGATTGTCCACAAGAAACGTGCCTTCAGGGCGCGTTTCACAAGGATTGAAGCGCTTGGCGTTTGCTCGCCGATATGGCCACATGTATATTATTCGCAAAGGGCGCGAGTCATTGCGCCGCCTTCGAACTAACATTGGCTACGGCCGAACTCGTAAATTCTGCAGGAAAGCAAACTCATGAAGAAGACACATATCCTCGGAATCGCTGCTGCCGCAACCGTGGCCCTTATGGGCAGCACCGCGGGTGCTCAGACACAATGGATCAAAGACAAGATGTCTGACCAATGTTCGGCAGCGTCCCGCGATAAAATCGCCGATGCGACCCGTGAGAACATCGAAGAAAGCGTACGCCGTGCTGAAGCCAGCATTCAGGCACCGGCATCCGTCGTGGATCTGTCCTGTATGAGTGATCTCCTCGGTGCGGATGTGGATGTTTTCTCGCAAGATTGGGGCAGTATGGGGGGGTTCAACATCGACGGAATGATCAATGACGTTGTCGGCGGGCTCAAATCCGGACTTGAGGTTCAAACCCTATCGTCGGGTGTAGAGCGCGCGATTTGCGATTTTGCGAAAGAAAAATTCGAGGGCGTAACCTCTGGCCTGACCGGGTCCATGGATGACATCACGAACGGACTTACGATGCCCGATTTCAGTGATGGGTTCGGCCTTTTAAATATCGGTTACAACGGCAGTTCGACCGGGGGCACCACGGGCGGGACCGCCGGTAGCGGGTCCGGTGGCACAAGCGGCACGGGCACCGCGGGTGAAGACACAAGTGCAGTTCCGGAGAATACCTCCGGAGGCAGCAGCACTGAAAGCGACATCCAGAGCATCTGGAATTCCATCGGTGGAGATCGATAATATGAACAATCTTCTGAAGAAAACAACAACCATCGCTCTGGCTGGGTTGATTGGCAGTACGCTTTTGACGCCACCGGCACACGCCTTGAGCACTGGTGCTATCATTCGCGTCATTCGCAGCGAACATAGCGATACACGCAGCCACGTTACCGACGAGAACCAAAAGGTTCGCCAGCAGGTCAAAGACTCGATCGAGCTTCAGACAGATTTGTTGATCGAAGCGCTCAAGGGTCAGGCCCGCGAGAACTCCAACTATCAACAGATGCAGGTCGAAGGTGCGCAACGGATCGAGGATGCTGCTCAGATCAACAATACCAACCGCCTCAAAGACGAGTTCCGCGCCAAGGCAGAGAGCGGTGAGTTCGATCCGAACCCCTTTGCCTGTATGCTTGTTGATATTTTCGGAGGAGAAGGTTCCAGCGGTCCAGCCCCGGGCAACAGCGGTAGCACGGTTTCCGATAATGTCTCGAACTGGGTGAACGGCAATAACCCCGTCGTCCAGGCAAGCGGCGTTCAGCTGTCAAAGCATGTTGCCGACAAAAAAACCGAGTTCTCCGGCTTCAAGGGCCGCCCCAATGCTACAACGGACTGGGGTATTTTGCTTGAAGAGCCCACTGTCGATTTTGATGATCCACAAACTGCCGAGGTCGCCGAGCTGATCATCCGTAATGGACTTGATTCAACACCAAAGCCCGCCATGAAGCCGGAAGAACTTCTAACACCTTCCGGCCTGGATCGTGTTGCTAAGGTCGAGGAATTGAGCTCGCGTCTTAATTCGGCATCCGAGTCCATTGAAATGGCACTCAACATGCGAACCGCCGTGATGGAGGGTGAGCCGGTTGAAACCTTCAGGGAATACGCTGAGGGCTCCGCCTATAATCGTCCAGTTGGTGACAAGCTATCGGAGCTTCAGCAGGTCGACATCATGACTGTCTGGCACTACGCGCCCAAAGGTGAGCGCCTTAAGGCAATGACCACGCCCGGTGAAATGAACCAGATTGCCTGGTTGCAGGAAATACACCGCGTAATGTCGATCAACGCGCGCATCAACTACATGCAGCTTGAGCTGGCCAACCGTGATGCGATCGTCAACTCAATGATCCTCGCCACCCTGAACGACGACGACTGATCCAGATATGACTGTCGGGGGGCTGAATATCTTGCCGGGCGAACGGATAACGCGCTTTGTCGTGCCATCCGCCCGGCATTTTGCACTTACAGCGCCTGATCAACTCGGTTCGACCGCACATGCCGGCGTGGGCTCTGCCAATTTCCAAAAACCTTACCAGATCAAATTTCGGACCGCAGACTTTGGGCGCACTGCGGGGAAAACCGTATGTGCGATATCCCACTTAAAACATTTCAACGAGACATCGGCGTCTCTGATGGAGGCATAAGATGGCCAAATTTACAGCATCCCAACCCAGTCTTCCCACCGATGCGGAGTCCGTAGACTCCCGCTTCATGCGCCGGCCGGTCAAAGGGGTGAGTGCGCAAATCTCAGATACGATGACACATCCCGACACGGTTCTTGTGATAATGCTGCTGTCGGCGATGGTGATGCTTCTTTTCCCCTGGACCTTCATCTTTTCGGGACTTCTGGCCACGGGGTATTACCTCTGGGCCGCGTCTCGCAAGTACCGCCTGCCATTCAAATCACCGATGAACTGGGGGGGTATTGATTACGGCGCACCAAAACCAGGCCGCCCCGGTCAATATGCCACCGCCTCCGGCATTCTCTATTTCGGACGTGATGAACAGTCTCTCGAAGAACTCTGGATCGAGAATGGCGATGCCCGCCGTCACGGCTTCTTCATCGGCACCACCGGTTCGGGTAAATCGCTCCCGTTGGATGCACTCATCCTGACGCCCCATGGCTGGATGAAGAACGAGGACATTCTGCCTGGCATGGATGTCTGCCACCCGGACGGGGGAACAGCCAAGGTTCACTCAATCCATAGGCAGGGGGCAATCCCAGCTGTACGTTTCCACTTCTCCGATGGCCGTACGGCTGATTGCTCGCGCGATCACCTCTGGCATATCCGAACGCGCTCTAAACCCGGCGCGACAGCACCTGTGGAGACGCCTTTTGAGGGCAAGATCATGGAAGCTTGTGATCTGGGTATCCTGCATGGCCTGTACAAAGACAGCATGGAGATCTGCACCCCCCTGCCGCAGCCACATACCGGTCTAACGATCACCGGCGACCAGATGACCGGCGGCGATGCGCGCTACGCTTCTGAGCAGGGCATGAATGCTCTTGATTACATGCCCTCCATCATGGGCACGCCAGCCGAGCGCCGCCGCTTCCTGGCGGATTACCTGCGCGCGAAAGCCCCGACCTGCCTGGTTACCGATTACGGGCTGCGTGTGTGCGGCCTGCCCCGTGCAGATGCCATCAGCATCAAGCAGATTGCCTGGTCCCTGGGCGGCGTGGCAACTACCTTCATCGGCGCAGGCACCAAGATGGACGTGCTTTTCATGGTCAAGGAGATGACCGACTTCCATCCAGATGCGGGATCATGCAAATTCCCCAATGATCTCGGCCTTGAGATTACAGAGGTTGAACCGCTGGATCATAACGATGATGTGGAGATGTCCTGCATCAAGGTAGATCGGGAAGACGGTCTCTATGTCATGGAGAACCACATCGTTACCCACAACACCGAGCTTCTGCTTGGCGTGGTAAGCCAGACACTGATGTGGTCATCGGGCTTCTTGTTCATCGACGGTAAGGGTACGACAGAATTCTACGCGCGCTCCTGGACCCTGTGTAAGCGTTTTGGTCGGGAAGATGACCTGCGGGTATTGAACTTTACCGACCCCGGTGGGGATCCCGATGCGCCGGCCGGTGGCCCGGCGACACAGTCGAACACGCTGAACCCATTTGCCAAGGGCTCGCCTGATCAGCTGATGAACATCGTGGTCTCGCTCATGGGAGATGCCGGCGGCGGCAACGACATGTGGAAATCACGGGCCGTGTCGCTGGTGACAGCGATGATGATGGGTCTTTGCGAATTGCGCGACAGCGGTGAAATACTGCTTAACGTTCAAACCATCCGGGACTTCCTGTTTTTGGGTAAGGGGTTCGAGAAGGACAAGCTTGGCGGACGCAAAATCAAAAAGCTCGAAGACGCCCCTGAAGAGGCTTGGGATGAGCTGCGGGGCCGTGCAGGCTTGATCGAACTCTACATGAGGGCGCTGAAGGGCGATCTATCGACAGCCACAAAATTGGCGATGAAGGGTTTTTTCGACACGCTTCCGGGCTTTTCGATCGACAAGGCCATGAATGGCGACAATCAGGAAACCAAGGCTAACGAACAATACGGATTCTTGAGTATGCAACTTACTAAGCCATTGGGATCATTGGCAGATGGCTACGGTCACATCTTCCGAACCCCTCTGGGCGAAATTGATATGGACGACGTTGTTCTCAACCGTCGAATCCTCGTTGTTTTGCTGCCAGCGCTTCAGAAAGCCCCCGAGGAAATGCAGAACTGCGGCAAGATCGTCGTGACCATGGCCAAGATCATGATGGGTAACGCCTCGGGTTTCTCCCTCCAGGGTACCCGTCAGGAAATCGTCGAGGCCAAACAGACGCGCGCGCCTTCTCCGTTCATCGTGGTGCTCGATGAGGCAGGCTACTACATGGTCAAAGGGATCGATGTAATGATGGCTCAGGCCCGCTCCTTGGGCTTTATGATCATCGTCGCGGGTCAGGATATGGCGGCCATGCAGGCCATCGACCCACAGATCGCCGAAACTGCGGCGGCAAACGCTTCGATCCTGGCTGTGGGCAAAACGGTGGACGGCAATAAGACCATCCAGTTTGTGCAGCAGCTGATCGGCAAGGCAACGGTCTCAGTGACTGGCGGGTACCAGGCCAGAACCGGCGCCATGGGCGGGACCAACTGGGAGGATCGTATGGACGCCTCCTTCCAGGAGGTCGACAAGGTCACGGTCGCCGAATTCCAGAACCTGTCCGAAGGTCAGTTCTATCTGCTGTTTAACGGTAAGACCGTGCGCGCGGCGACCTTCTTCATCGGCGACAACTTCGCGGAAAACTTCTCGGTCAACAAATTCCTCAAGGTGCGCGGCCCAACAGACCGGGTCCCGGGTTTGGATCAGTCGGTTGAAGAAGACTTCCTGGAAGGATACGTCCGCGTCGCCAAGAAATTTGGCCATGAGTTCAAAATGTCTGATGTCGCGGATGATCCACTCGACAGCATCACACAGATCAAACGTTTGCACGATCTCGCCTTGTCGAAAACCAAGAAAATCACAGCAGACAAAACCCAGGCGGCCTGGCTTGCCGGTATCCTCGGCATCGTGGGTGTCGATGAAAATGTTGACCTGAGTGATATCGAGATTGATGACGAGGATGATGATGAAGATCCCGATTGGGATACCGAAAAGGATGACGAGGCACCGATCCGTCCTGACCTCTCGGAAATGGCCCGCCGGCGTATGAACCAGATTCCGGAGCTGGATGACGATGATGTCATTCCAACAGGTCGACGTCCAAATGACATGCCGCGGGGACGTCCGCAGCTCGGCGAGCAGCGCCGGCCGATGGGCTTAGGTGACCGTGAGCGCCCTGCCCTCAAGAATGCGCCTCAGACCGTCTCTGCGACCGTTTCTGATGGTCTGGACAAGGCCACGACCTCAGAGACCGTACGTGGACGCCACGGGGCTCTGGTGGGTCTGCTCGCACAGGAGAAGAAGGCCGTTGATGAGGCCAAGTCATCGGGCAGCATCACAGATCTCGACAGCGACAAGCCTGATATCAAGAAAGAGACCCTGGGCTCGATGTTTACCGCCATGTCCAATCAGATGAACCGGATGGAGCGCATGCTGGTATCCGAATTGTCTGAGGGCAACATCGGTGCCGAGATCATGCAGCGCGCGATCTCGATCAATCCGATGCCGCTGCCAGGCACCGAAGCGGAGGATTACATCAAGAGCCGCCTGCAAAGCCTGGAGGAGCAATTCGCGGAAGAATGAGCTGAATAATCCTATCCTGCCCGGTCCGGACATCTGCTCAGGGCCGGGTTTCTTATTGGCCGGATCCTCAATCTAATGTGGAAAACCCTCATTCAAACATTGCGGCTTGCGAAATATGGCATTGATGTAATGCGAGAGGAATTATCATGAAAATCGCTACGTTTGACCCCGGTAAGGTCGCTTCCTACGCTATCTACGACACCAAGACCCCGCATCTTATCGAGGTTGGTGAGATTGATGTCATCGGTGTGGGCCGCCTGCTGCGCCCTTGCGGTCAGCACATTCGCGAAGTGCTCAGCGGTGCCGATGTGGGGTTGGTCGAAGAGGTTGGTGCCATGAAGGGTCAGGGTGTCTCTTCCATGTTCACATTTGGCATGTGCTTTGGCGCAATCCTCAACACCATCGGATCCTGCGGCATTCAGCTCGAAACTGTCACCCCGGCACAGTGGAAGCGGTCAACCAGGATTTCGGCAAAGTCTGACGAGGATGTAAAGACCCTAGCGCGCGCCTATGCGACCCAGCTTTTCCCGCAGCACAAGGAAATCTTTAGGGTCAAGAAGAACCACGGCATGGCCGAGGCTTGTCTGATGGCGCGTTGGTATTTCCTCAAAGGCCCCGGCTGTGATGCTTCTGATGATGACGTCAAACAGGTGCTCGAGGTGGAGCAGAAGTTGGTCTAAATAGAGTTGAGTAAAGCGAAGTGAGATCCCAAGTTGATGATACCAATCAATTAGCAAATTATCCTTTCGCACAGACCTGTCGATCTGTGCGAGAGATCACCCATTCGGATTAAAGATCAAAGCTCGGTTCCGCTTCCAAATTGCGCTGCGCAGAGGCCTCTTCCAGTGTCCTTACCTCCGCCGTGCGGAAGAACTCCTTTTTACCCGGCTTGCGGTCTGTGTAGCGGCTCACAGCGGCTACGTGATAACACGGCAGGGCCACTTCGCGCCGATAGACCTCACTGCGCATGAACTCCGCCTCTGCGGCCATAGATGCTTCATCACCGGGGATCTCTTTGTACCAAGCCTTAAAACCATAGGCCTCACTGCCGTCGGAAGCCCAGCGATAGCCACGATCTTTCAACAGGTCTTTGCGGTCAAAAGGTGAATTCTCGGCGATGAGGAAAATCGATGGTATGTTCCCGCGCGAAAGCATCTCTGAAAAGGCAGACACCCCGTTCTGATCTTCGCTGTTCAAAACGAACGCAGTTGCCAAACAATCGGAATCTGCGCGGTGGGAGCCATAGACCAGGCCTTCCGACAGGGCCAGAACCTCGAGGGACCGGCCATTCTTGCCGCGCATGATCCACTCGACTTGATTGGCAGTGCAATGCCAATCAACATTATCAAAGCCACAATCGGGGAAGTTGTTTTCACACATCTTACGATCGAAAGCCGCGTTATGGGCCAGCACGATCGAGATACTCCCAACGATCTCCTTTACCTCTGCCGGATCGATGCGGTGGCCTTTGACCATCTCGTTGGTGATGCCAGTGAGAGCAACGACTTCATCCGGGATCGGCCCCTTCTTGGGTTCATTGAACTCGTCATAGACATTGCCGAGCGCGAGAATTCCATGTTCGTCATAGGTAAACTCGACCATGGCCAGTTCGATGACCTCATCGGTTTTATGATCAAGGCCGGTCGTTTCGGTATCAAGAACAATACCTTTTTTCGCATTCGCGAGGCGCGCCGGATCGGTCACAGTCGGGAACTTGCCGGAATCAATGATGTTCATCAAAGACAGGCCAGCTGTCTTGAGGGACTTCATCAGCAATTCCATACCTGTAGGCGATCCCGCAAGATTTTGAATAATGCTGTCGATCTTGGCCTGGCGCTCGGCCGCCTTGTCATTGGACATGATGCCCCCTTTGGTAAACTGGTTCAGGGGGTCATGCCCCCGGTTAAGAGAAGAATGTGCGCAGCTTGCGAAAACCACAAGGTTTACTGCTTTAGTATGTCGGTTTCACGTACTGGAATAGCACCGGTGCGGCCGAACTCCGTGACAAGGGCCTGCTCTGCCTCGTTGGCTTCGGAGACCATATCATCTGGAATATCCAGGCCGAGCCGCTCTCCCTCACCGAAGAGCTCGATCTGTTTTTGCTGAATGCGGTACCCTTCTACCAGGAAAGGCAGGCGGGGACGCAATACAATATGCATCTCGCCTACATCCGAGATCATGATTTCGACGGTCTTTTCACGCTCCCCCGCGTCGCTCATTTGCTCAGGCCTTCCCGTGTTTTATAACGGACTGCCGGTTTTGCAGGCTTGATTTCGTGAACACGAGAAGGACGTGTGGCTGCATCCCCAAGATGGCGTGGCTTTTCAAGCTTGATCCCCTGATGTGGTACCTGACCGTAACGGCCGCAGGTTGTAGCATAGGGATCATTGCAGTTGGGGGCTTCAGTGTAAGGCATCAGCCCTTCGAAATAGAAGCCAGCCTGCACAGGTGCAGAGGCCCCGATAAAGGATGCGGCGAGAGCCGCGAGGATCATCGTCTGTTTCATTTTTGGCTCCTTCAAAGCTCTTGTATGACCGGATCAATGTGGGGTCGGATCTCAACGCATTTTTTGAGAACCTCATGCAGCCAGACCGGTGCTGCCAGGATGATCCGGTCATACTCCCTGGCATCTCCGATGGTCTGGTCGATGATATGTGAAAGAGCACCATGCAAATGCCCGCGCGCACTTCCTATAAAGTCTGCTGTATCAACGTCCTGACCATAGAGGCGCAGAGATGAGCGCAGGGCTTTTGTGATCATTGGCAAGGTGGCCATGCACAGGCTGTCGCCACCATGACGGATCTCGATGTCACAAAGTGAAGACCATCCGAACACCGCGGTCCAGGAGCTCAATGAACGCCCCTCATCATCAAGTACATTCACTCGGGTCTCGCCCGGGCCAATGCTGATGTATACCACTTTTTGATCGTCCTCGATCCCCTCGACAACATCCGGCCGGGACACATCAGTGAAAATATTGATCTTCTCTTTCACAACATGAAACCCGTGCTTGGCAGGCGCATTCGGAAACCGGATAGTTTCATCGCTCACACCTCATCCTCCTTATGCAAGGACAGGCTGTTTCCAGCTGGAGACTGTGATAAGTTCTTGGTTGTTGGCGCGACCTTCCTACCCAACCCGAACATGGCCAGGAAGCCGGTCTTGATCTGCCCTTGAGCTTCAAGCTCGAGGCGCGCAGCCTCAGCCACCTTCATTTTCAGGTAGGGCTGGCACTCGTAAGCGAAGTGAACAGCGGAGCGCTCTTCAAAAACGCCTCTGGCCGTGCGTTTATTGCCAATAAAGCGCGCGCGTACAAAGCGCACGATTGAACTCGCCGAGATGCCTTTGCGATCAAACCACCAGAACACCATCATGGTGATCAAAGCGATCGATAAGGTCCAGATCCGCAGATGAATGAATGTCGGCAAAAGCACCAAAACCACGCGGCCATCAAAGATCAGGAACTTCGCGGGTTTCATCGTCTCGCGCCAGAATACCGAACCACCGTACATCAGTCATCCTCCCGCGGGGGTGTTTCTATTGCTGCCAAGCCAGCCAGCGAGAAGGCTTCTTCACGAGAGATAATCCCCTCTACATAAAGAGGCTTCACCACTTCGAGGAGGGACTGGCACATGTCTTCAGGTCCACGGCCTTCGGCGTTTCCTTTGACCTCTTCACCGAGCACCGCTGGCCAATCGTTGACCGGCAGATTGGCAAGCTTCTCTTTGAGGCGCGGGGTGAACTTGATGTATTCGCGCACAGGGACAACGCCTGGCTTGTCGATGCGTTTGGCAAGGTATTGGACCATGCAGAACCGCAGGGCAGAAATCAGATCAAATGCCCGCGCGCCACGCTCGTTCGCCGGAAAAGTCGACAGCAGCCTCCGAATGGTATCGGACACATCGTTGGCGTGGGTTGTGGTGTAAACCAGGTGGCCTGTCAGTGACGCCTCGAGCGATGCCGAGATCGTTTCATAGTCACGCGCCTCACCTACGATGATGATATTAGGTTTCCGCCGCAGGGCCGAGTGAACGCCAACAGCAAAGCTTTTGATATGCTTGCCGACTTCGGACTGGCCAATGATCGAAGACGAGCCTTCCATCCCGCTCATGACATCACGGAATGTGTATTCGATCGGTGCCTGGATATCGACGATCTTCACGGGTTTCATGAGATCCTGAAGATGCGAGTTGGTCACGGCAGCAAGTGTTGTCGATTTACCTGAACCGGTACCGCCACCAACAATAATGATGCCGTTTTGGGGTTTCATGGCGTTGATCAGGCTGCTGCCCAGCTTCGCAATGTCTTCTTGCGCGTCATCTCTTTTCACAGAGATATGCCCGTGTTCCCGTTTGAGTTTACCTTCTGATCCATCGAGTTGAACTAGCTTGAGGTCGGGGGTCTTCGAGGGCAAAGCACGCATTGTGATCTCAACACCCTGACCGTCCCGACCGTAGACGCCAGTCGCATTCACACGGAAGCGCTGACGCGTGCCGTTGACGAGGTTGAGCTCGTAAGAGAAGTCCAAAACACGCTGGCCGTTGATCTCGGTACGCGCATTGGCACCTCCGTAAACCTCCATCAGGACCTGATCCACTTCGGAAGGCGACCAAGGTTTGCGCGTCGCGCGGTAGAGCACACCATGGATTTCCGCGCGCGGCTGTTGGTCGGACTGGATGGTGACATCAGACGCTCCGGAAAGAACAGCCGACATCAGGAACTCACGGAAGTCAGTATCCGTGATCCGGGATGGCTCTTCATCGAGCATGAATGCTTCAAGTCGTTCCCGGTCGAGAACAGCGGGTTTGCTGTTCTCGACGCCTTTAGAGACCCTGCGGGAAGTAGCTGAAAGCCTGCGTGCGCTTTCTTCCATGATATGGTCCCTGACTTAGTTCAGGAGATCATCTGCCAGCGAGAGCGGCGGAATTTTCCCGGATTTCACAATCAGCTTATCGCGTTCGGAGACCGTACGGACGGACCAGCGTTTGGGGTTGGTTTCGAATTCAGCATCCGAGACAACTTTGACTGTCCGCGAACCGATGCGCATCTCGTCGCCGCTGCCTGTCACACCAAAGTCAGCGTCTTGAAGAACCATGCGGTCCATCATGCCCATGGAAACAAGGCGACGGTACTGGAGCATACCTTCGTAATCGCGACGTAGCCGATCAAGCCGTGAGCCGATTTCGGCATCCGCGAGCTTCATACCGGCAGTCCAGCCATCCTCAAAAGATGTTTCGAAGAGTTCCTTCTCCGCCTTACTGCGCGGGAAAAGCGATTTTGCGGGCTCCTCAGGCGCGCCGGGCGCAAAGAGTAGATAGTCACGCCAGGTTGGCTGAACCGGGCGGATCTTCCCAGGCTCGATGATCGTCAGATATTCATCTGCTACAGAAGCTTCACGGCCATCCGCGTCACCTTCAAAGGCGTCGAAAGAGCGAGAAACGATTGGTGGAAGCACATAACCGGCCTTGACCGGCGCTTCACTGACAACCCGGGAGAAATCGAAAACCTGGCTCAGCTGCATGGAGCGTTTCTCAAGAAGTTTCTCGATTTCCCAACCGCGGCGAGCATAGCCCATCTGTGATCCGTAACCCTGGGCCGCTTCCAGAATGGCGCGGCGGCGGATTTCGGTGATCTCGCTGTCCTCGTTATCCGGATCATACATGCCAATCTTCACCTGATCGGGAGAAGCTACAGGCTCTGCGCCAACCCGAAGATCATCGATCTCGCCAATTTTGGCAGGTGCAGGCGCGGCCGGCGCGACATCCGCTCCGGGGTATTGGGCACAGCCCGCCAGAAGAGTGATGCCTGCAACAGACATCATGAGAAGCATTTTGGTGGAATTCATTTCTTAGCCCCCGTAGCGGAGTTCGATTTTCTTTGAACCCGGGTTGAAGCCGATGTCAGCGTAGCCGTGGACCATGTTACCGGCCCGGCGCACGACGCCAAAAAGCGGCTCGTTGTTTGCACTGATAGAAATCATCACCTGATTTGCAGGTGCGCGTCCGGTGACAACCAGCTCATAACCGGCACGTTTGGAGATATCTTCCAAGAAGCTCTCAGCCGGGCCATTCCAGTCCACGGTAATCGGTTGGATGGATTCCGGTGGAAGTACGACATTCGCCGGAATTTCAGCAGCCGGGGCCGCACGGACCGGCGCAGCGGTGGCGACCTCTACTTCTGAGATGGCTGTGTTGGCATTCGACGCCTTATCAACGGCCTCTGCGATCTTCTCCTCAACCTCGATGATCTGTGGGATATCTTCGGTTTTCGGGGTGGTTGCACAGGCGGACACGGCCGCGGCTGCCATAAGGGATAGGAAGATGGATTTTTTTGACATCGCTTTTTTCCGCTTGCTCGTTTGAATGGATCTCGTTCCAGTCAGACACTATCAACCTAAGCCGTTGCGAAAAAGATAACCTTTTAGTAATCCAGGCGTTTTATGTGGATAAGCGCACGCACAACCATCAAGTTGAGCTCTGGTCCCTCCGCCACTAAAAACGCCCAGTAAACTCAGCTTTTGCTGGAAACATAATCAGTGTGGACTGAATCATAATCAGGTTTGCCTGTTTCATAATTCATGACTATCTTCCCCCTGAGGCAAGAAAAACCGATTTGGGGGCATGTGCGAATTTCTCAGAAAGAGACTTTCGCCAATCTCTGTAAAATGCAAAAAGCGACCCCGAAGCTCACACGCGCTTCAAGGGTGACCAGAGTACAGCCCTTGAGAGCGATCGTTATGGCGTGTCGTTTAATAAGGTAAAAGGGAAACGAATTTAATATGAACGACGCAGTAAATAACGATGTCCGCGAGATCAACGAGACATACATCAACGACTTCAACAGGATTGCGAAAAGTGTTTCTGTGCGCTGTGAGATCACTGGAGAGCACCCCTCTCCCGGTGAGATGGAAACCCAGATTGCCCTGCGCGCCTCGATCATGAAAATCGCCTCCCTTCGTCGCGAACTCACTTCGATCCGCGCAGTGGTCACCTATTTCCTTGAAGAGGAAATCTGGCCTGAAGGTATTGAAGATCGCGACTGGATCATGACTGCCGATATGGAAATTGTGGGGCAACTCCACTCAGGTCTGGTGCGCACTGCTAAAGAATTTGTCACACTGGGGCATGACGTTTCTCACAAGCTTGTTGAGCGCGCGATGCAGATGAACTTCCCCGGATCCGAGGAGGATGCAGCCCGAGCCCTATCGGGGATGAGCCCCGAGCGGTCGCGCCGCAAAGCCCGGGACAAGAAGTACATGCAGCCCATCACGGATCGAGATTTTATGGAGCTTGAATTGCAGCTCTCGGATCACCCGCATCAAAATGCCTTGAAAACCCTACGTATGAAACGGACTGACAGCAAAGCCCTACTGAGAATCTTCATGCGTTCCATCCGGCTGACGGGTATGCGGCCGATCGAGGTTTTCACCTGCCGCATTCTCGTGGGAGACGAGAATGCCGAGTATACCCCGGAGATGATCGAGGAGATCAAAAGAGCGCCCTACCGTATGGCTCTAAAGGGTATCTTGATGCCGATTGATGCCCTGGATCCGCAGCCATGGGGATCGATGGCCGCCATGGTGCGTAACGCGACGAACATCACCGGCGTGCCGCCCATCCTCATGATCGAAGCAGCCAAGACTACAAACGCAAATCCGGACCTCCTGCGCCCGTTCCGCGCTCAGATCCTGACCGGGATTGAGGATGATGATCTCGAGGTTCTCTGTCTCGCCGCCCACCTGCATCACTTCAAGATGGATAAGAAGAAATACTCGAACCTCATCACCACAATGACGCGCAACCTGACCGCATCCGCTGAACTCGCCCTGCCCCAGCGCAAGGACACGCTGAACCTTTATTCCTTCCGACATGACTTCGCGACCCGCGCGCGGCGCATGTTGCAGGTCTGGGAGGTCGCCGCCCTGATGGGCCACACCGCCCGCGCATCGACCTACGCCTATGGCAAGCGTAACACCCGCAAGAAGTCAGGGTCAGGCGGTGGATGGATGCCCCTGAATGATTGCGAGTTTGCTGAAGCGATCCGGGAAAAATGGGGCGCGGCACCAGAGGGTGCGCCGGACGTGGATGCCCGCCAGGAACTGGCAGCTGCTCTGGGGCTCGATCTGCCTGACCTCACGCCCTTCCCGAAGATCGACTAAGCAATAAAAAGCAATTCGTTTTCCACAGGGAAGTATATCCTGACAAGGTAGAAGATGTTCAGCGCCGTTGTGAAAAACACCGATGCTGATAGTATCTCCTACAATTGATAGATGTAGCAAATAACGAAAATGACATCCAGGAGACCCCGATGATCGGATATTACGACCCAGACAGCCTCAAGGTTGGAGAGACTGAAGGTGTGATCTCCTTCATCAATGCATCCGACGCAAATGATGTAAAAGAGGTCCAGATCAACACACCAAAGGTTGCGAAAACTGTCGTTGCTGCCTTGAAGGATCAGATGAACCACGGCCTAGCCGGGCTCAATGGTCGGTTCAGGAAGGTTCAAGGCACCTTTACACGCGTCCCGGGCAGCATGTCTGAGGGGATCATTGTTGATGCCAAAGGCGGCAAGGAAGTGCCTGTTCGGATGGGATTTGGCGTAAAGCCCGGCGATGTGCCGGCGCGCGGCGTCTGTATCGCTATTGGCGAGATGGTCGACGGCGCTTTGATGGTCGACCGGCTCACACTCGCCCCGATCGCCCCGATGCCTGTTCCCAACCCTGGCATTCAAACCCCCAACAGCTGATCGGAACTGGAGCAAAGATGATCTTCAAACTGCTCAAGACCCTCATCAAGCTGATGTATAAGACCGTCGTCAAATTTATCGGTCTGATTGTCGGTCTGGCCCTTGGGCCCGGCCTCTTGCTGTTCATGTTCCTGTTCGAGCCACACCGGCCCCTGCCCGATATTCTCACAGAGCTGCCGCGCAACGAAATCGACGCGTCCCACGTCATGCAGGGTCGTGTGGAGCGTGTCTTCGCGCCGAAAGCGGAAGCCAGCATCGTGCGGGCATTTTTCAGCGATCTCGAGTTCACCGTAAACTCCGTTGAGCGTCATGCCGTCTACAAACGGCGTCAGTTCAACTGCGTTGAGAGCTATACCGTTGTCTGGCGGGAAGATCTGCAGCGTCTCGAGAAGATCGCCTCCATCGTTGAGCGGAACTGTTCACCTCTTTGGAAAAACTGATCCGTTGAAAATCAGGTATGCCCTGTGCGCCGGTGCCCTTTGCCTGGCTGGGCTCGCATCGGCCTTGGTCGTTACAGACCCGGCAATGACCCTTGAGATCACCCATGCCCGCCTCAATGCGGAGATGGCCAAGCAGATGCCCCGTCACGAAGTGATGTCCGGGGCCAAAGTCACCATCAATGAAGCGATGCTGTCCTCGGCAGGTCATGGCAGGCTGAATGTCACGCTCCTGGCGGATGTTGATCTCAGTGGCATGGTGGGTAGCGTCTCCGTCACCACCTCGGGCACACCGGATTATAAAGAGCTCCAAATCTTCTTCTCGGATCCCAAGATCGAGAATTTGGAATACGCATTTCCCGGTATGAATGTCTCGTCCAGTGATGATACGGGCAGCGGTGCCAACGCATTTGTGACCTATATGCTGCCATCTCTCACGGGCTCTGTTCTTCGTCGGCTGCAAGACAGGGCTGTTGGAACTGTGCCCCAGGACACCTGGAAGCAGCGCGCCTTGGCTGCCGTACTTTCCGACGTTGGGGTCTTCGATGCGGGTTTGCGCGTGGTGTTGAACCCTGCCCGCCTCCTCCCGCACGCATTGAATAGCCGTAATACCAATGTGGTGATGGGGATAATTATTCTGTGTTGCTTGATCATCAACGGGATCCGATCCACAACAGGTTCCGCGCTGGGGAATTCACGCACAACGCGTCAAAGACGCAGCTAAAAGGCACTGACTGTGTTCAGGCTGACCCTACTTGAGTGACTTGGAAAACCTTGGACCAACAATCCGGTATCCTTGGTTTTCGTAGAAGGCTGCTGTGCCGGGGTGCTTACCCGCATCGGGCGCGCCAATCTCGATTGCGCTGCCACCTTCCCACTGGGCCATGTTTTCGATGGAGGCCAGGAGGGTGCGCGCGACGCCCTTGCGGCGCGCTTCTGGCTGCACGAAGAGCTCGGTGACCTGCAAGAAATGTCCGCCAGCGTAGATCGCGAAGCGCGCATCCACACCGATATACCCCTGCAGGCCACCGGCCGTGCCATAGGCCACGAAGCCGCGGTACGGACCATACTGGAGTGCCTCAGAAAGCACTTGAGAAACCTCCTCGACAGAACAGACGATCTTGCCATTCATTGCGGTGCGCAAGTTGCGGATCAGCAAAGCTGCGTCCTGCAGCGTTGCACGGGAGAGTGGCAAGATCGTGGTCATTGGATCAGGGCTCCATCATCAATTCATCTTCTGCGACCTCTGCAGGATCGCGCAAAAGATCCTCGGCACCCTGCTCTACCACTTCTTCAATAGTGTCGGACAGACGAATGGCTTCATTTTTGATCTGCAGCACCTTTTCGGCATTCTTTTTCGCACGAGACAGGGAGAACTTCTCCGAGATACCGGCCGCAGGTGTCACATCCACGCCAATCGCTTCGAGCGCCTCGATCAGATCGTCGGTATTCAGAACCTTCTTCTGGGGAAGGCCCCCGGCCTGGACCATATCGGCCAGCAATCCAGGTACTGCATCTGCATCCTGCTCATGTGCCTCGAAGATTGTTTTCAGCAGGCCCTCACCCGCATCAGCGTCAAACTTGCCATTGCCCTGTTTGAAGTCCTCGATCTCAAGGCCCGCGGCCGTAGCGAGTTGCCCCAGCACCTCTTCGTCCCAGCTACGTTTGCGATCGAAGGCTGCAAAGCCAAGGTCGATCTTACCCTCATTGAGTGCATGGGCATTGTGCCCGATCGCCTGGATCCGCGACAGGACCTCTTTCTGGCGGGTGGTCAGCTCATCGCCGATAACCTTGAGAACGGAGGCCTGAAGGGTCAGGTTCTCCATCAAGGATTTGGTTTCTTCATCATCGGTGTCCAGTGTGCCCAGGCCTGGGACCTCGGGAACGACACCCTTCATCACGAACTCATTCCACAGCGTGTCAGCCCCAGCGATCATCTCTTCCTCAAGATCCGCGTCATAAACAATCTCATAGGTCACCAGCTTGAAGTAGCGCGGATCAAAGCATTCGATATCCATGCCGTCAAACTCGATCCCGGATTCGCGCGAGAAGATGCCATACTGGTGGACCTGGCAGACGTAATCAAAAGAGACCATGCCCTTCTTTTCGTATTCTTCATTCACCGCGGCAGAGGGGCATTTGTAGTCAATGATCCGGCGACGGCCGCTCTTGTAAAGGATGAGGTCATCGGGTGTGCCCACGATTTGCGGGGCTTTCTCCCAGCGAAACCCTTTCAGAACATCCAGAGCGCCTTCATCCGAGACACAGTCATGTTCTTCAAGATACATCCGCTGTAACCAGGGCTCGGCGCGCACGCCGCGGTTCATCGCCTCATCCCCAGCCTGGGGGGCCATGATCAGCAGTTTCTCGAGGGTCAGGTTGCGTGCGTTCGAGAAACCACCCCTCTCGTTGCGGAAGTGCCTGACCACAGTGCCGATCTCGGATCCGCCAATAGCCGAAGCACGACGGACGTGCCACAAAACATGCTCATGTACGGATGCAATGGTGGCTTTGCCTTCTCCATGCTCAAGCTCCATGCGGACGATTGCCATCTCGATACAGCGGTTCACCCAACGCTCCGCATGCTTGTCTTCAATGACCGGTCGCTGCGGCAGCAGGTCAATCAAGGCACTTAAACGGCGGATGGATTCAGTAAAATTCGCAGGCGCTGGCCGTTCGGCTTCTGCGATTGCAGCTGCATCGAAACGATTGAAGACTTTAATATCGGGCATGAGGTATCCACTTCTCTGTTCTGTTGAAGAGAAGATATGTCGAACATGCGAAAACCGCTATGCCTGCAATAGTTCCTCTAAAAAGAACCGTAATAAAATATGAAGTCCGGACAAATTTCAGATTTGCGTACTATCCCCAACTGAGATCCATTATCCCCAAATTCCAACAAACCATGAAGAACACAACGCATAACTAAAAAGATTGTTCAAATTATTATTCGCAGCGTTGAATAGTGAGATCCCGGCACGTAGTTTTGCGAAAAGAGCCAACAGAACCCACCATGGAGAACTCAATGCCAGCCCTCGCACAAATTTACAAAGACGGCCCCTTCGGGAACGCGGACACCATGATATCAACGCGCACCGGTTTCAATCTTCGCAAGAACGCCCGCCTGGAAGAAGCGCGCGATGTCTGTCTTGATATTATGAGCGGCAAAGAACTTGTCGCTGTAGCTCGCGACACGGACGATTTGATGGCCTACGGCGTCGGTTCGATGATTGCGAAATTGGTCGACCGGGGGCAGCTGCGTGACGAACTTGAGGTGTTTAGCGAGCTGGCCGCGACCTTTACCAAGGACAGCTTTGAACAGGCTGAGGAAAAAAGGTTTAACCGCAGGACCGTATTTGAACATCTCTCCACCAAGGGCTTGGTAGTAAACGGCCTCTCCATCCGTGAAGCAAAACCCGCCGGCACTCTCCCGACAATCGCTGAAATCTCCAGGGTTGTCGAAAATTACCGCAGTATCTCCCTCAACCAGATCCAGTCCGCCGCACGCTCGCGTGATATCGTAGACGCCCGATTCATCGCCATCTGGGTTATGCGCTACGTCTGCGGTCACTCCCTTACATACATTGGCGAACAGCTCGGCAATCGCGACCACACTTCCGTACTCAACGGGGTCAACCGCATTGTCGCAACCCGGGCCGGTGACGTAGGGCGTCGCCATGAGATCGACAACATCTGTGATGAGTCCGATGTTATCTCTCTGCGCCGCCATCATTCGATTCTCCTGAATCAGTCCAACATTCGTCGTGTGATCTAAACCCTATTGCGAAAAACGTAAAGACGAAAAAAGGGGCTGCGCAATGCAGCCCCTTTTCTTACATCTTTCCGGGTATCAGTCGAAGCGGACGCGCTCAATATCCTGATCCATATCTGTAAGGTTCACGGCCTCGAGTTGTCCGAGTACGTGGCTAAGCCGTTCTATTTCTTCCTCGCCGGGGTCTTCTTCGGGAGAGACATTAAGGACCCTGCCGATCTCGATATCCATGACCGGTATGCGTTCGGATGTGGGCCATGAATAGACAAAGGCAACATTGTTCTTTTGTCCGACATTGTCCGATATCGTGAGGAAGTCACGGCCGCCTTCAGAAAAGACATCCATCTCGAAGCGATATCCTGGCATGCTGCCTTGTGTAATACGGCGCGCGCGTGCCCCCACCTGATCTATCCATTCCCCGGACAGACGCCTGTTTGATTTATTTGTCCGGAGCTGATCGAGACTATCGAGAGGGATCATCGCGGCCGATAGTTCGGACACCGGTGTCGCGGTCATCGCTCCGAAAACATCTCGGCACATGTGCTCATTGCCCAAAACAATACGACGTATGGCTTCTTCATTGATCTGTGCCATGGCGGGGCTGCGTATCTCTGCCCCTACACCGCTTTCACCTACCTCGATCCCGGCTGCACCGAGAAGATCACGCAACGGGCGCGCGCTTGAGATGCCGTCAGGATGGCGGGCATCCAACATGGCGATACGTGCCCGCAACAGATCCGCACGTGATTTCCGGACAAACCGGTCCTCATCAATGGGTAGATCAACTTCACCAAAAGCGTCGACCATAGAGGCCAGATAAGACTGTGCAATAAGATGTGCCGGGAACCGATCTGTATCGGGGGCTGAAACAACCATTTCGAAGATTTCCTGGATCCCTTCGAGGGCGTTTCTCTGATCTTTGGTAAGCTCTCCACCGTTGCGCGTCATAGCGACCATTTGCTCGCGAAGCGCAAGCATGCCGCTGCCGGAAAGGCAGATCTCCTTGTCATCCACACTGAGGTAGAATGGTGCCATTTCACCGGGGCTGAACACACGGCCTGCAGAGCTACCGTCAGCACTTCGCGAAACAGATACGATAGAGCCGTAAGTTACATCAGGATCGCCGTCGCCGGTCTTCATCGCCTCATTAGACGTTCCCAGAGCGCGCGCTGCGTTCACGGTCTTCCCTGTCACATAGGCTATGCGCGCAGGATGTGATGTATCCTGATCGTCTTTGCGTATGCACCGTATGCCACCATTCTCAAAAAGTGCCTTAACGCTTACCTTCATCGGGCTCTGCTCCCTTGGGGGTCTAGGAGACCCGCTTGTTATTTTCTTAAATTTGTAAGCCCGCTCTGCGAAAACACAAAGCGGGCTCGCACCTTCACGTCGGTTCGGGTACGTTTTGAGCTTCTGCCTCCCTGAGTTTGCGTGCCGCTTCGAGATCGCTCTCGTCCTCTCCCTCAAACGGGTCAGCGATAGGAGCACCCCCGGTGTCAGCGGCTTTCTCGGCCGGTTCGATATCAGGCTTTTTCAACGCAGGGCTGTGACCCCTCGAAGCTTCCCCAGAGCCCTCTTTACCCGCATCAGACATCAGCTGGTCATGGGCAGCCAATGTGTCATCTTGTGTGTTTTGCACCCCGGACAGCTTTGGAGGCTTGGGCATAATGTACTCTGGTTTTGATTTACCCGCGAAACCGTAATACGTCGTCAGCTTGGCGCCCAGACCCGCAGCCAAAGCCGCCTCTTTTGCCGCCTCTACAAACTCTTCACTGCCTGCAATATTGATCGACTTCCAGCCGCGCTCAAGGGCTTCCATGACAGCAGCTTCAGCGGCCATCTTGGTACCCATGCAGCCCCGCGGCACATGCATACCATCCTCGTCGACACAGAGCTGACCGCCATCGACCATGATGGCCGCGTTGTGGCCCCAGCGCGCGACATTCTTGAATTTAGGGTCGTTTGGTGAGGCTGTCGGATCGAGCAGGATCGCCCATTTGATATCCCAAAAGGGGTCCTGAACGTTATGAGTGCCGCCGTTACCGCCCAGGGATTTCTCATGCTCATCAAGAGACTTCAGGCGTTGCGCCTTGAGATCCTCGATGTTCTTGAGGATGAGCGGCCGGAACAGGAAGCCACGCTTGCGCTCGTCATATGTAAAAGCGTCATTCTCCTCGTAGATCCAGGTGTCGATCTGTGCCGCGCGCGACTGCATCAACAGGCTTCGTTTCTGGAAGTCTTCGTTGAACTTCTGCTTGCGCTCATCGTCAAGTAGACCATTTTCCTCGGCCACACGGATTGCCTCGAGGTCGCGTACACTTGGAAATTTGACGAAGGAGGGCCATACATCCGGCTTGATGATCCAGTCAGGCGTATTGCTGTCAGAGACCTCTTGATGCAGGGCGAGATGGGCTTCGGCCTCTTTTTTGAAAGCTTCCGCATCCATAATCGGCGTGACGGAGTCCAGCTCTTCACCGCCATCAATCTTCGTAATACGACGCTCGGTGAAATCCTGCTTCACCGGTTTGCCTTTAGGCAGATCGAAATAATTCGGGTGGGCGAGTGATGCGTCGGACGCTTCTGCTTCTTCTGGTGACATCATATTGCTTGCCTCTGGGGTCTGTGCTGGCGCCGAAATAGGCTCACCCTCAGGCGCGACTTCAGGAGCCGCCTTAGGAACTGCCGCCGCCGCCTCTGGAACCTCTGTTTTTTTCGTCACAGTCTTTGGTGCCTCAGTGGCCACCGGGGCATCTTGCTTTGCAACGATCTCCGGCGCTTCGTCCGGTAGGTCAGCGACATCGACAACCTCTTTTTTACCGGAGGTATCGAAACGCGGATCATCATCGTTTGCGTCTTGGAATGTCGGAAATAGTGCCATGTCTCACCTGTTCTTATTGTTGTTCGTTGTCTCGAAGGTCTGTGTGCTCGACGCCCTAAAAGGGCGCCGGACTATCATCTTCCACCGGTTCGCGGTCAAAGCCGTCGAACATGCCCTGCTCATAGGCCCCCATGGGCGGCATTTCATCCATACGCGGATCATATCCGGGATCCACATCACCACGGGGATCGTCTTGCATCATGCTGGCGTAATCATCGGGCAAAGGCGGTGGCGCATCCTGAAAACGCTCTTCGTAACATACGCTGTCGCCATATGGCGCGTCATTTTGCGGAAACTGCACTGGCATCGTACGGCGCGCGGGGGCGTCTTCTTGTTTGGCAATAGGTGCTGCCAGATAACCAAAACCTTCGTTGAGGCTTGCATAACGCGCATGCTGTTTGCCGGCGGCCGCGAGCTCACCAACAAAGCGGCTTATTTTCGCAAATCGCTGACGGATAAACGGGCATGCCGCGACGTCCTTGGGCCGTGATATCTCTACGGTCTTGCGCGCGCGGGTGATGGCAACATATCCCAGCCGGCGCTCTTCTTCGACTTCGAAGTCTCCCGCATCCACAGCACGGCCATGTGGCATCACACCTTCGACCCAGAAAGGCAGGCGGACGTGATCAAACTCAAGACCCTTGGACCCGTGAATCGTCATGATCTGAATGCCAGCCGGGGCCTGGCCCGGGCTCATCTCGAGCACGCTTTCCTGAGCGAATGCATCCAGACTGTCAAAGCCCTCACATTCATCAAGCAGCAAAGCCATGTTGCCGATGCGGCGCGCGGCCTGAGAGACTTGGCTCGCACGATCGGCAAGGTCCTCTCCGTCCAGCAGGCTGTCTTGTTTTTTATCCTGACTGGAGGAGTCGTTATTGTTCTGCAAAAGCCATTTCAGGAATTCTTTCGGATCGAGGTGTCGCACTTCCCCTTCGCGCCGGCCAAGGCCTGCAGACTTCAGGGCGTTGTGATACATGTCGTCGAGATACCCGGTTTGACGCAGGACTTCCATGAGGCCAGCACTGGCATCCGGTGCCGCTCGTACCGAGCTGGAGAGTTCGGACATCATATGGCCAAACGCCTTGGCTGATTTGATGAAGGCAGGCTTATAAGCCTCACCGTCATCAGGTACGTCGATGCGATCACGAATGACCGTGTTCAATTCTTCCAGGAATGTCGTGTTTTTCACACGCGCATTCTGGATCACTTTACGCAAAGATGTCGGCCCAAGCCCCCGGGATGGCTTGTTGATGATACGGCGCAGTGGCACCTCGGCATCGGGGTTCGACAGATAGGTCACGAAGCCCATCACATCCTTCACCTCAGCAGTCTTGCGCAGATCAGAGGACTTACCCTCAACAACCGGAAGACCGGCGGCTCGAAACGACTTGGCCACAGCTTTTGCAAGATCACGGGTCCGGGTCAGAACCGCGAATTCAGACGGATTACCACCGTCGGACATATAGGCTTCTGCTTCAGTACGTATACGTATAATTTCCTCATCCGGGTTTTGCACATGGAACATCCGGATCGGGCCCATATGCTGCGCTGAATCTGTGGGGACCAGATCCTTGCCATAGCGGTTCTGGTTGTTTGCAACCAGACCGTTGGATGCCGCGAGGATCGCTGGCTGGCAGCGGTAGGACGTTTTTAAAAAACGCTTCTCCAAGCCGGGAAAACGCTGCTCCAAACCGCGCATAACCTCGACTTCCGAGCCGCGGAACGCGTAGATAGATTGATCGTCATCTCCAACAAAAGCGATGGTCGGTCGCGGAAATTTACGCAACCGATACGTGTTGATCTCATGTCCGCCATCAGAGGCTTCGCCGTGCTCATTTGTTCGCGGGGCCCCATCGGCGACCTCGAATACACGCCCACCGTCTGTCATCGCCGTCAACCAGGCAACTTGGGCTCGGTTGATATCTTGCACCTCATCGACCATGAAATGGCGGAACGAGGAACGCCAAGAATTACGGACTTCTTCGGACTGTTGCATGAGACGCGTAGTGCGGTTCAGAAGGTCATTAAAATCGACTGCGTTCTGCTCTTGGAGCGCACCTTGATATTTGCTGTAGATCTCGATGAAGTTCTCGGATGTGAAATGGTTGAGGATCTTTTTCCAGCGATGGGTATCAGGGGAATTCGCATTGGGCGTATCTTTCGCAGCATCTACCTTCATCTTTCCTGCCTGGAGGAAAGCAGGATCAAGCATGCGTGCCTTGGCCGTTTCAATATCGCGGAAGAATTCATCAATATCGAAACTGTCGATGCCCATCTCTTCGATCACATCATTGGCAAGTGAGCGCGAGTCAGCCTCATCAAAAATTGAGAAATTACGTCCCAGACCGGCCTTATCAGCCTCGATACGCAGGATACGCAGAGACAGGCCGTGGAAGGTCCCAATCCAAGGCTCCCCCTGGAACACACCGTTGTTGAGTTCGCGCAGTTCCTCGAGCAATGGCTCGATCCGCTCGCGCATTTCCCGTGCGGCTTTATTGGTGAAGGTCACCATCATGATGGATCCAGGGTCTGCCCCCAGGCCGCCTTGATCCTGCGGTGCAACGAGATGCGCAAAGCGGCCCATCAGCATTCGGGTCTTCCCGGAGCCTGCGCCGGCAAGAGCCAGAACCGGGTCCGTTGTGAACCGTGCTGCGGCTGCCTGTTCATCCGAAAGGCCATCAATGAAATCGCGAATTGCCATGTGAGGCCCCTGATTAAGTTATTCCAATATTCTGACAGTAAACCTCTCTTGCGAAAATTACGAACGCCAGATTATTCATAGGTCTTCTGGGAACCGTCGGGTTATCCCCAATTATCCGGAAGGCAAAGACCCGCAGACCCGCGACACCGCCCCCCTTTTGTTGTAGGGATTACATATTGTTTTCTGCTATGAAAACGATCCGAACCTGAAACAAGAGAGAATTTACATGAACAAGAAAGACTTCGTAGCGAGCGTTGCCGAAAAAACCGGCCTATCTGCCTCCGATGCGGACGCAGCATTGAAAGCGATCATCGACACGGTCATCGAAGTGGGTATTGCCGAAGATAAAGTTATCTTGCCTGGCCTTGGTACTTTCGAAGGAAAGATGCGCGACGAGCGTCAGGGCCGCAACCCGTCGACCGGCGAGGCCATCACGGTTCCGGCCAAGAAAGTCCTCAAGTTCAAAGCGTCCACCGCGCTGAACCTGTGATCTAAACGCGGGGGCTTTAGGGCCCCTGCTCCACCCTGCATTGGAGATGCATAGATGAAGATCCCGTCTTCTGTTAAACAAGCAAGCGCAGCTGGCGGTAGCCGCCCGATCATGCGTTCTGTCAATATTCTCATGACACCCCAAATTGTCGCAGCCCTTGAAAGCGGTGACCCGGACTCCCGTTCGTCCGCGGTACGAGACGCCGCTGAAGTTGTAATCCGCGCCTATGCGAAAGGGCATGAATGGGTTGTCAGCGTCATCAAGGATCGCGTCGAACAGACATCTCCGCGCAGGCGCAGGGAAGATGAAGAAGCAGGCATGAAATGGGAAAAAGCGATTGTATGGATTCCTGAGACCATGCTGCGAGAAATCGAACGTTTGGGAAAACCGAATGAACTTCGCGTCTCCGAATTCCTGCGCGGCGTTGTGGTCTATGCCACCGAGAGTGCGAAAAACTAAACTATTCCTCTTTTCATCCTAAAAGGGATACGCAATGTCTGATATCGGGCTTTATGCGCTGACGAAGGTATTCGCTGGCGCACTTTCAGCGGTCATGACCGGGCCACTGGGCAGCACGGACCTGCCGGATGTGGACCTGAGCGCCGCCATTTCGGGGAACATGAACGGGTATTCAGCTCAGGTCTATGGCCCGGATGGTAGTTCACTAGGCTTTGCCGGCCAAGGCTCCGGTGCCAGCCCATCGGTCATGGATCTGCCCGATCGTTTCATTCAGGCACTGCTCTCGGTTGAGGACGCGCGTTTCGGATCCCATCCGGGGGTCGATCCCGTTGCTGTCGCCGCAGCTGCCATAGACACGCTGCGCGGCAATAAGCGCGGTGGATCCACATTGACCCAGCAGGTCGTGAAAAACGCGATCACGGGATCTGACCAGACAATGGACCGCAAGGTTCGCGAGGCCATTCTAGCCGTGCGTGTGCAGGACAGCCTTCCTCCCGAGCGTATTATCCAGGGATATCTGGCAAACGCCTGGTTCGGCCGTGGCCAAGATGGTGCAATGGGCGCGGCCCGCGCCTGGTTCGGTAAAGAATGGGCAGATATCGAGCTGCATGAAGCTGCTTTTCTGGCAGGCCTCCTGAAGGGCCCGGCCTATTATGACCCTATTAAATATCCCGATCGTGCCCGCGGCCGCCGGGATACCGTTCTGCGCATGATGCGCGCCCGTGATATGATCACTGATGAAGAAATGGCCGTGGCTATCTCCATGCCTCTGGATGTGATCTCTGCCGAACGATCTGATGCGCTCATGGGGGCGCTGCCGCGCTGGACGGCCTCCGGCATCCATGAAGATATGTCGCGTTACGGGCTGACCAACCGGTCTGACATTGCCTCAGGCATTCTGGACATCACCACAACGATATCTCCCGACTGGCAGTCGCTTGCGCAAGAGGCACTTATTGCAGGTATCGGGCGCATCGGCAGATCGGGACCCGCCTATAGTGTTGAAGGGGCCTTACCGGCCTATGGCGAAGACCTCAAAGGTGGTGTGATGGCGGCGCTCCGAAAAGAGGCTGCCAGCGGCCTTGCCACGACGCGCAAAACCGGACGCATCATCGTCGCGTCCGCCACCGCCGGGAGTGTCTCGGCCATCGTCGATCGTGGATATGGTGATCTTGAATGGGAAAAGGTCGACTTCGATGAGGGTAAGCTTGGCTTCCTCCCTCGCAAGGGAGACGTCCTCGCGTACCGACGGGTTGAAAATCAAATCATCCTGCAAGCCTCTGCGCAGGTTCAGGGTGCCGTGGTGGTCATGGACCCCTGGAGTGGCGCCGTGTTGGCCTCTGTGGGCGGCACAGATCCGGACCTCTATCCATTCGACCGCAGCCGTGCGATGCGTCAACCAGGATCATCCCTCAAACCATTTCTTTGGGCGCGCGCGATTGAAGAAGGTATGCGCTACAGCGATATGGTCGAGGATATAGAGCGCAACTACCAGACCAATACCGGCGAGATTTGGCGGCCGCGCAACTATGATGGGTCACAGTCAGGTTTGATTCCGCTCTTTGTGGCCCTTGAAGAAAGCTCGAACCTCGTGGCCGCCAGCTTGGTTGATCGTCTGGGTGTTGATGCGCTTGGCCAGATTACAGAAATTGCCGGGGTCTATGACTGGGGCGGCATGCGGCGTCACCCCTCTTCTGCCTTGGGGGCGTCCGAGACAACATTGACGCGCATGGCGGCAGGCTATGCTGCATTCGCCAATGGCGGACTGGTCGTGTCACCTCACCATATTTCAAAGATCTCCAAGAACGGCAAAGCGCTTTGGACACCGAGAGGGCCCGATGGCTATGCGATCGCCACCCAATACACCACCGATGACATCTCCTCGATGCTCTATGGTGTCACAGCGCGCGGCACCGCCTACTCCGCCTTCAAGGATCTCAAATTGCCAGTGGCAGGCAAGACCGGCACCACGCAGGATTACCGCGATGCCTGGTTTATGTCCTACACCCCAGGTGTTGTCGTGGCTGTTTGGGTCGGTCGTGATGACTTCAAACCGATCCCGGGAAATCTCTCCGGCTCGCGCGCAGCTGCGCCAATCGCCAAGGCCATCTATGCAGGGGCATTGAATGAAGGCCTGTTGAACGAAAACGGGCACCGTGCCGATCAGGATCAAAGGATCGAGTGGCCCCCGGCCCTTCTAGATATGAACGGGCGTAGTGGTGCTGCGCGCGGAGGCTATGTCGCCGATGGCTACGTTGTCGACGATCCTTTCAAGCGGCCCGCGGCCGGAGCGGTCTTTATCCAGCGTGACACAGGATCGAGCGCAGTGGAAGACCTTAGACCTGTCGATGGGCTGGATGCGATTTTGAGCGCCCCAGAGTCTACGACCCCCATTCCACAAGCCGAGCAAGATGCCTGGTTTGATCAACCCCCGAACAATGGCGGGTATCTCGACACTGTGGAGGATCCGAATGCCATCTTCACAAGACCCTCAAGGGAAATCACGCCTCCCACACCCTCAGGAAACCCGGTTTTCAAAAATCCTTGGTAATTCAGATGTATCAATAAGAAATGCCGGCCATTGGCCGGCATTTTACCTGAAGATCATGACAATCAGGGAATACTTGAAAGCTGGTCTGGATGTGAAAACTCAGTTCCGCAGATAGCGACGGAAGCTCATGTCATTTACAAAGCCAGGCTTCACCAGAATGGCCGATACCCCCGAGGGAGAGCGAATAAGCTCAACGGCCCCATCCTTGATCAGTGGCACAAGGCTGGCACGCAAGAATGAGCTCGAAATGCCACAAATCTTGGCTGCAATATCAACCGGGATAGCCGGAGTAACCTCACGGCGCGTGGCCCCGGTACGCACCCAGAAAGCAGGTTTTGCCAGATCGGCGTAGCCAGACTGCGCCAAGTTATCGAATGTACAGAGCACACAGAAGATGTCGAGAACCCGCCCAAGATCTTCGATACCACCGGGTAGAACCGGGAAGGCCTTTGCCTCTACGGCTTTGTAGAATCCGATGGTGGTGCGCAGCTTTGCCGTGAGGATATCGTCCCGTCGAACCTGAAGGCGTTCACGCATGATTTCCGAAGGAAGATCATCTTCATCAACCTTGACAAATACGTCGGACCAGATGGCCGCGTTGTTCATATCTGCGTCATTCTGAACCATTGTGCCCGACATGCGAATATTTCCACTGTTTGTATTTTCAAATATAATATGGTCCGTCGTGGACAGGATCAATACATATCTGCACTCTTTAGAAGAAAGACACTATATCTTGCTTTTCGCAGCTGCTAAAATTGTGGAGAGCGTCCTATGGGCTGGGATCAGAACCTTCCGGGCTTGCCGGGGCTGCGTACTTCTTTCGATGTGCCACTTTACGTTCATCGAGTTCTCTTCGCATTTGCAATCCACGCGCAACGGCTACGCGAACATTGCCTTGCTTTTCCTCAGCGGCTTTTCGGGCTTCGATGATTGACTGGTATCGTACTCTGGTAGGTTTGTATCCCATGGTTTTCCTCCTGTAGATGGCAGCGACTTATCTTGAGGAAACAGACGCTTGTCTGCTTGTTTCGAAGACTTTTACGTGCCCATCACTCCTGTTCGTTCAGAACCACAGCGAGCCCAACGTTTTCAGATAGGGTCTCTGCATTCATCATGCCCTGCATGGCGATCGCCATTACTGTCATGGGGGTCTGGGGGTGGATCTTGATACGTCCACCGACTTTCAGAAACTGTGACAGAACCCCTGCCGCCCCATCCATCTTGGTGGCCACGAAGGCAGGGAGCTTTTCATCCAGGCGTACTTTGGCGAGCTCGAAACCCCGGTTGAAATGCGCGTCCGGCATCATGCCAGTGGTGGCGCGGATGATCTCGCCAATGCCATCGTCCTGATAAGCAATGTCGAACTCATGAATGGTGACATCGAGAATGGCGCTGGGGACAGGCAGCTTATCAGCAATGAACCCCGGCAATGTGACATCCATCGACTTTGGCAGACCGAACTTTGCGCCCCCAACCAGCGCACCGAGACTGGGAAGGCTCGTGCTGACGTTCATTGAGACATCGCCCTTTGCCGTGCTCACCTCAAATTCGGCATCTCCGATGATCCGAGGCGTATCCTGCAAGGAGAGCGCTTCGATCATATAGTCGGGAAAGAACCACGGCACTTCGATCAGAATGCCTTCCAGTGAAATGGATTGCGATGCAGTCGCTTTGGATAAGGGCACCACGAGATCACGCGCGTTGGTTGTAAAGCCGATGTCCATAAAAGAAGCGTCCATGACGGTTTTGGAACGCGCACGTTCCAAGCGCGCGGATATCTCGCCTACTGCATTGCTGATCGCGATATCTTCGAATTCAACTGTGTCGCGCGTCACTACATCCTGACCGGTCACCCCTTGGGCAATGTCGTAGGTAAACTCCGACAAAATCGTCCCGGCACCAATATCAACATGCGCGCCGTCTGCCGCGTAGATGCGGATATCTGAGACTCTGGTGGTCTCTGTCATCGCGCAGTACCCATTCTCAAGCGCGCTACCTTGCTTGAAGGCAACAAGCCCCGTGGTGATGCGCTCCGCCTCAAGGAACCCATCCGGCAAAGCATCACGATCTCCCGTAAGGCTCAGGTTCTGAACGAAAATGGTGCGCGCATTCTGGGTGCCAGCCGTAAGGGCTTCACAACCCTGATCGGCCTTCATATCTTCCGTCAGGTGCCCGTTCTTATCAAGCCAGCCGAGAAGACCCGAAAAGGCGTTCAACTCAGACAGCGCAATACGGTCCGCAGTAATGTCGCCATCGCCGTTGTCGCCGGTCACAAGCACAGACATCAGGTCAATCTCGCGGCCGTTGTACAAAAGAGCGCTCGCCTTCAATTGCCAGTCTTCCGCCTTGATGGCGACGTCCGAGAGCTTAAAGGATTGCGGCCCTGTCGCGCTATTCTGACCCCAGCTGATGCTGAGACCTGCGTCGCGCATATAGGCCTTGAGTGAGTCCTGATGGTCCTGAGGTGCCCCTTGCGACAGGGCAGGACCGGCAAGGAGGCCAAGTACGGCCGCCGTAGCATGTTTGTACATCATTATCATTTTCGCATCCCTTGGAGAAGACCTAAGGTCCAACTTCAAACATCATCATTGATGAGGTAAGCCGCACGTTTCAGCTCTTCAACCAAGTCACCAACAACATCACCGCGCTGTTCGGTGCTGAGATCACTACCGGCCTCCTCCATACGGGAAATACGGTTCTCAATCTCAGACTTGGCCGATCCACCCGGGAAGCGCCGCGCAAGGACCTGACGGGTCAGGCGCGGTCCGATGCTTTCATAGAGGCGGCCGCGAAGCGCCACATCTTCTGCGGTGGTCGAGAAGGCCCAGATCTCAGCAGGACCGAGTGTCAGGTTCAGTTTCTGGCGGACCGCGCCGTCCTTGAGCTTGAACATCGCCCAGATAGGCGCACCGCGCGACGAGGGGCCGGTGAGTTGATACCGCATGACCTGCTTTTCACCCTCTGTGAGGCGGAACTGGCCATCCATGTAATCGATCGAGTTTTCGGAGCCCGCGTTGCAAACGATCAAGGTGGTTGCAACCTCGATCATTGAAGGTGGGAAGTCCTCGATGAGCTGAGAGGCAATCTTGATGTCGATGTTGAACTTACGACCTTCACGGGCATCCTGGATAACCTGCTCGATGATCATATCGATTTTGCCGGTCCGGTGAAATTCGTCCATACAGATCAGCTTCGGGAGTTGTAGATTCACCCTGGCCCGCTTGACATGGTGCTCAAGAAACTCAGGTGGCAATGACCCTTTTGTCTCGGCAGTACGGAAATCAGCCTCGTCGATGAAGAAATCGCGGGTCAGAACCTGACGCGCCAACATGTACATCAACGCAGTTTGCTTCTTGGCCGCCGCGGAGGCACCACCGACTGTCACATCCATCAGGTCCAGCGAAACGATCCGCGCCGAGCCCACCGAGAAACGCGTATGAGTAGACAGGATCGGGTAGTCGCGAACCACTTCGGAGATCATCCTCTGGAAGGAGTTCATGATCGGCTGGCCGGTATCACCATCTGTCGCGGATTCGTACAACGAGGCGACCTGGTCTGCTTGCGAAGCGGTTACAAGATCCGCAAGAGTTGGCACTGCGTGGCGTTGAGCCACTGAGGCTTCATGCTCTTTGCCATGGATCATCAGGAAGTCGACGACTTCCCACCATGCCGTCTCGAAATCTGCGTCGAATTCCAACTCATCAAGCACGCGGTCGATGCTGGTCTCTTCATTGCGCATGTAACGGCGCGGCGTCTGACTGTCTGCGAAGTCATAATAGACCCGCTCCACGCAGGCGTTGATCAGACCCCGCATTGCGTTTGACGGTGCTTCAGTGCCATTGCCGCAGATCAAAGACAGGAAGTTCACCAAGAACTGGCGTTCGTTCGGTGTGGGCTCGCGCATGCCAAGCTGGGTGTCAAAGACGTTAATCGAGTTATCACGGCTCATCTTCAGTTTACGGAAAACAACCTCGTGGCGACGATCGGCCGGCAGGGCTTCTTGCAAAAGAGAGATCACACCCGAAGAGGAGGTGCCGATGTCGATGATTGCCATCCGCGGCAAGAGCGGCTCGCGCCCACCAGCGGAGGACGGCGAAATCGCAGAGGCGAAGTTGATCGAGTTCATCATCACCGATTTGCCCGACCCAGGCGTGCCCACCATCAAGGTGACCCAGGTGTTCTGCTTCGAGCTGCCGGGCTGATACGGCCAGGGCTTGCCATCATCCGTACGGTAAAGAACCGAGCCATACTCCCATGGAGAGGCTTGCCGCGCGATCGGGGCCATTGCCAGAGCGTGCTCTAGCGGAGCCGCGGCCACCGGTGCCGTCGATGCCATCGTGGCACCTGGCACGGTGGAAAGAACAGTCGCGAGCTGATCGCCAGAAATACCATCGGCACGGCTGTTGCCCCAGCGTTGGACAGCACCCGTCAGGGTCTGCGCGTTCCGGCGCAGTTGATCAGCATCAGAGATCGGCGACCATGTCGCGAAGCTCATCCGGAATTTTACCACCGTATCGATCTGGCCATCGATCTCACGCAACAGATCAATAGCGTCTTTGACACGCCGGTTATGGGTGGGGGATGCGAATGTGAAAATGCTGAGGAACGTCGCCTTCAAGGACTGCGAATGCATCCCGCCTGCTTCAATCTTGATGGTGCAGCGCCAGGGGATTTCTTTGGATTTTGATGTGACATCCAGGACCAGATCATTGAAGTTCGGCAAAGTTTCAGGGGGTACTGTCATATCAAACGAGGAGAACAACCGATCACCAATGCGTACTGTGCGGGAGTTCTCGATCATCGCGTCCTCGGTCGCGAGCTGGCGGTCAAACTTTGGCTCGAAGAGATGGCTGAAATCGCGCGCGGCGAATTCAGCCGATGTCTCAGGCATGTTGACGAACTTTTTCATGGTTTTTTCTTTACGGGCCCATTCGGGCAACCGCGGCGTCCATTCGGTCTTGAAAGGCGCGGTGGTCGGGTAAAGCGATGCGCGCACCTCTTGCAGGATCGCAGAGACATCCAGCACATGGTTCAGCTGGCCCACCAGCGTGAAGTTGCGAGAGATCGCATCGACCATCGCCACATGCCGGTTGTGGACCATATCCATCGCATTGGCAGGGTTGCCCGCCCGCACCATAACTGGAACCTCGGCAATCCGTTTGCCGACATTGCCATGCTCTTCCTTCATCTCTTCTTTGGAGAGGACGTCAGGGCTGGTGTAGACGGTGATCAGCAGCGTTTCTGCCACCATGGATGACGAGAAAACCCGGCGTCTTTCATCGAGAACATCAGAAATATCGAGACCTAAAGAGGAGGACGCGCGCTCTGTTTTGTTGATTAAGGTGCTGAGCTTCTCGCGGGCAGAATTGGCATCCCGAATGAAGCTGAATTCGATCATATGTCCGGGGCTCGACAGATAAGGCGACAAGGCGATACGAAGCCGTTCGATCATCTTCGCCACCTCGGCATCGTCAGGCGTACACAATGCACCTTCGAGCGCGATCATGGACATCATCGCGCCGTCCTTGGTGACGATCGTATGATCATCCTCCATGGTCTCGATCCGGATCATGTCAGAAAGGCTTTCTTGGAGAAAACTACCGACAAGCCGTGCATATTGCTGGGAAAAGCTCATTCAAAAACTCCGTTATCCGAGGATGGCAGCAAAGGATGCCGCTCTGCTGTCCATGTGTTCGTCCATGATCTCATCGAGCCGCCACATTGCGTTGCGCTGTCCACGGTTGGAGATCTGCCCTAAGATGAGGTCTTCTGGGGCCCCGCCGTAGGCTGTGGGGTCAAAAGGCGGTTCAACCCCCAAACCCATCAACTGGCGAACCGTACCAATTGGCAAATGGAGTCCAGCCTCCCAGGCAGCGTTCACTGCCATGGCAATCATTTCCGGGTCTTCTGGTACTTTGACTGTCAGGCCGCCGGCATAGGCCGATACCAAGGTCGCACCGCAATCAATCAGGCTCTGGATAGGATTAATCATCTCCATCCGATCCCAAGCAGTCAGCCACACACATTCAGGCGAAAGATTCTCGGATCCGCTAAGCTTGCGAAACCCACCACACAGGATATTCTCGGCTGCGGCATTCACTGACCAACTCGAGGAGCCGACGTCGCGCCCACCCGCCACGTCGATGAGGCTTGAGACCATGCGCCCGGTGACGGATTTACGCCATCCTGGACCCACGATGATCGAGTAATCCTCGAAAGTGAACCAAGGCAGCAAAGACACCACTTCATCCAGTGTATAGGAGATCCGACGGATCGCCTTGTTGTTCGGCCGCACCCAGGAGCTGAAATACTCATGGCTCATTCCCGGACGCTCTTTGACGTTGGCAACCACCATGACCGGTTTACCCAATCCCCGCAGGTCCGCGATCTTGTCATCCAGGGGCTCCCCTTCAGGGATGCTGGCCTTTTGCCATTTTCCCGAAGCAGGCACCTCATGGGCTGTGACGCGCAAAGCGTGGCTCAACCGCGGCACCCGGCAGTGCAGCATGAATTCGCCCTCACGCACGGTGAACTCTTCCAGGCGCGACACACCATAACCCAATGCCTCGGCGATCCGTTTCCTCACTTTGGCATCTTCAGGAACGCTGGCTTCCATTTCGGAATTGAACAGGTTGCGCAGACCGGTTGCAAGAGAGGGGCTGCGCTCGATGGAGGCGTGGATATCGGCATCTTGACGTAGCGTGGATGCAGCGCTCTTACGAGCCGTCTCAAAAGACATCTTCAAAACGCGATCCAGGATCGAAGCGGCAGCCTCTGCATTTGCGGGTGCGGTGATATCATCGATGCCCCATTCTCGCGGCATATCCTCCAAGGCAACACGCATCCATCCGCTCAGCTTGAGCTTGGCATCACGGTGCGCATCCTGAAGGGGACGCACGGTTTTGTAATCCCGATTGATCAGCCAGAGCGCCTCGGTCGGAAGGCTATCAAACGGTCCCTGCCCTTCGGATCTGTGATCAAGGCCAGGGCAAACGGCTATCCAACCGCCATCATCATCCATAATCAGACAACCCACACGGCTGCGCGCGGGCTCGGGAGCGATGTCGTCGTCTTCTTCGATATCAGTAAGCTCAATTGCCATCTGGTTCTGCTCAGCTTTCCAGGAAACGTTGTTTTTCGCTCCAAGACTAGAGGAGTAAGGCCTCGCCACATAGATGCAATCGAGGTTTTTCCACATGCAATTCAGGCGATTAAGGTCTTACATATCCGATACCTTGTAAGAGCGGCGAACTTAAGGATCAAAGGCGCGCCTTGAGACTGCCCCCGGCGGACCGCAAAGCCGCGTAGCCCGGGAAATTGGCTGGTGTCACTTTCTCACCCCAATCCGCGCTGACTGTGCGGAACCCCCCTGGTGACCAGCCATCTATGACCGGATTTTCCATAAAGAGCGCCGCTGGAGCAAGTTTGATATGCGCATCCATCGCCTGCATCCGCTCCAATGCAACCTCTTCTCCTTTGGCATCCAATAAGGAATAGGCCGCTTCAAAAATGGCCTCGAGATTGTTGTGCCCGATGGCGTCAAATGCATCTTCCTGCCGGCTGGCCAGATCGCGTTGCAACTTCTTTTCGTCGATATCAAACCCTTGCTGCCCCTTATTCGACATCAAAGCCCATGAGATTTGTGATATCTCCTCATAGGTGAGATCTGGTGCATGGATCAGGCTAAGGCGTTTGCGAGAGGCTGCCCAAAGCATGTGCTTACGGTCATGACAAAACTGGCAGATCGGCGCCAGTGCGTCCTTTGCCGAAGGGTTATGGCCCTTAAGGTGGTCGACCTCCATCATTTGAGGTAACCTGACACCACAAACATTGCAGGTCCAGTCATGAGCCTGCATGGCAGAGACGATCTCGTCGATCATAGTGGCGTTGAGCTTGTTGTGTGCTTGGGCGCTCAGCGTCAACGTCGTTAAGTGCATCTGGAACAGGTTCAAGAACATCTATTTCTCCTAGAATGGAAATCTGGTCTTTTAATATAAAAAGGGCCAGCCGATGGCGGCCGGCCCAATTGTGTTTTTCGCAAAGCCTCGCGTTATTTGATCGCGGTAAACCCGCCACCGTCTTTGGTAAGCGTTGTGTTCGGGCCGCCATCGCCGAAGATCGAACCAACACCGACACCCATAACTGTCGGAACTGCGATCAGTGCAGCACCAACGAAGATCAGAATGAAGCCCGTCGACACCTTGTTCGAGGGATCGTTCGGGTTTGCAGCGTTTGCCTTGAGTTTCATGAACCCCATGATCCCGAAGACGAAACCGGCAAGGAATGCCACGATACCAGCCAGACTTCCGAGCGCTATCAGCTGCTCACCGACCTTACCTGAAACGCCAGCGATGTCTTTCGTCTGCGCCTGAGCGGCTCCCGCCGCCAAGGTTGTTGTGACGGAAAGTGCCGCCAGTGAGATGATTGATTTAAGTTTTTTCATATACTGTGACCTCATATCTTGTGTGATGTTGATGCGTATCTGGGCGGCGCTTTCGCAACGCCGCCCCTCGACTCTTCATTAATCGATTGTAGTAAAGCCGCCGCCGTTTTCGGTCAGGCTGGTATTGTCACCACCATCACCGAAGATCGAACCCACGCCCACACCCATAACTGTCGGTACAGCAATAAGAGCGGCGCCAACGAAGATCAGAATAAAGCCTGTGGATACTTTGTTCGAAGGATCATTGGGGTTCGCCGCATTCGCCTTGAGCTTCATGAACCCCATGATGCCAAAAACGAAACCTGCCAGAAATGCAACGATCCCGGCCAGGCTGCCAAGTGCGATCATTTGAGTGCCCACCGTCTTGGAGACCTCGGCGACATCAGCGGGCTGAGCCCATGCGGTACCTGCCGAGAGAGCAAGTGCTACCGTTGCTACGGCAGTGATATTATTAAAGATGAGTTTCCTCATGAGATTGACCTTCTTTCAGTATTTGCGTGAAAATTAACGGAGGCAGTTCACGCAAACCGCCCCCGTTTTATATTACTTGATAGCGGTGAAAGGTGTGTTCCCTTCGAGATCGGTGTTCTGTCCACCGTCACCAAAGAGCGAGCCGACACCTACCCCCATCACGGTTGGTACTGCGATCAAGGCCGCACCGACAAAAATAAGGATGAACCCTGTGGACACCTTGTTCGAAGGGTCATTGGGGTTCGCCGCATTGGCCTTGAGTTTCATAAAGCCCATGATCCCGAAAACAAACCCTGACAGGAAGGCAACGATACCGGCCAGGCTGCCCAATGCTTCCAGCTGTGTACCGATCTTTTCGGAGACTTCCTTCACATCAGCTACCTGCGCCATAGCGCCTGAAGCGATCAGAGCGAGTACCGCAGCAGCACCTGCAATATGGATTATTTTTTTGCTCATCACATTTTCCTCATTGGGCGCATTCCAGCCCTTCTCATGTTGGCATATCCCTTTTTCGCAATCCTCTGCGGATACGGGTTACTACGCTCTATGACGGCATCATAACGCAGGCATCCGTGGGAAGCCTAACAAAACCGCTCTATTTTTCGCAAAGTTGCTTACTTCTGTGTGGAAAACCCTCAGATCACATATTGAATTTGATAGATTGCCGTAACGGTGCCTCTTTTGGGTCGATTCCAGGCGTTACAGCGCGACCCGTAACGTGCTGTAACGGATTTCAGAATTGCCAATAACTCCGCTAAGTCATTGTAAAATAGTCTCATTGTTCATTATGGGTGAAACGCCCGAAACGGGCTGTTACGGCTGTATTGTTTGTTATCAATGACTTAGCTTGCGTAACGCGTAACAGGACCAAAAGTATTGCGCCTGTACATGTGTATGATGCATATACACTCTTTTTATATTTCTGTTACATGTAACATATATATATATTATCTTAGTAAAATCAGGGACTTAACCCCGTAACAAAACACGTAACGTATCCGTTACACTGTTACAGCGTTGATTTGTAAGCATATTTTCCATTATCTTCGGAATGACCACGGCCTGGCTTTGCCAGATCGGAGGCGAAAAAGCTTAGGAAATACCGGAATGTCTTCCATTTTTCGCATACATATCAGTACCTTGCGGGAATATTGAATTCATTTCATAGCACGTTACGTTTTTCGCTTGAGATGCTGTGAGCGATCTGTGATATTGCCCAAGCATTTCCGCCGCCATTTTTCGCAAGGGAACCCTAATGGAAGCGTCACACTCTCGCGCCGCCGCGCAGATTAAACCTAGGACAACCTCCATCAGGTGGTCCGAAACCGATGTTGCAAAGCTGATCGAGCTCTGGAGCACCGATCTTTCGAATGCCGAGATTGCGAAAATCCTTAAGCGCGAGGAATCTGCTGTTGCGGTCAAAGCATCCAGGATTAACCTGCCGCGTCGCAAGCAAATGAAATCAGCAAATTCCAAAGCGCGGGTGCGTCCCTGCCTCCGCTGCACCACTCCATTTTACTCTGCAGGCCCGGGAAATCGCTTCTGTGATCCTTGCAAGGACAGCTCGGACTGGAAAAATGGAAATGACCACTTCTCGACTGCTGGAGGCTATTAATAAATGACAAGCGTTGCGAAAAAGGCCGAATCATCCGAAGAGCGCAGGCAGGCGGCCTTCACAGCTTGGCACGAATTTAAAGAGCAGGTCAAAGACACGTACCGGATCGACAGCGCCATCGAAGATTTCTCCGGCACCCTTCTTGATGGACGCCCCGGTGGGGACCGCAAGGGTAAATGCCCTTTCCACAATGATACCAACCCGTCCATGAGCGTTCGCGCAAGCGAGGGGTACTTCAAATGCCAGACTGCTGGTTGCGAAGCCAAAGGAGATGTCTTCAAGTTTATTTCTGAATACCTTGGCGTGAGCTTCAAGCAGGCTGTGCTCCTGGCGGCGGAGAAGGTTGGCATTGATCCCCCCAATGGTGCAGCTGACAAGCGGTGGAGCGGTGCGAATAACACTGCCGCAAAACCGCGCTCGAGTTTCGAGAACCAGATGAACCCGGCGAAGTTATTTGAGTCGGATCTTTCTCCGGCATTCAAAGGCATCAGGCCTCCAACAGCCGGTGCATTCTTTCCAGTATGGCATCCCGGTGGCGGTCGTACCATCACCCCATGCGTCAAGAAATACAAAGCCGAGATGGTTCACGTCTACCGCAACATGTCTCGCCAGCCGATCATGGCAGTGCTGCGCTGCCTGCACCGCGAGGGTGGTAAATATTTCATGCCCATCCGCATTGGCACGCTTCCTAAAGACGCGCCTGGTTTTGTCGTGGACGATAAGGAAAACCGTCGGGGTTGGCTTGTGAAGGGTACCAGCGCAGGTCATCGCAAGCCGATCTACGGTATTGAGGGAGCTATGCCCTGGATGAAGTCCGGTGGTACACGCATCCTTATCGTTGAGGGGGAAAAGACCTGCGAAGCAACGAAGCGCATGATCGCTGGTTTGAATGATGCTGACAGCTGGCTGACACTGTCGCCAATGGGCGGGCACAACGCAAGTCTTTACGCTGACTGGACTGAGTTCATGACGCATATGGATCAGGAAAAACTCGACAAGCTGAATTTTTCTGTCTGGCCCGATGCTGACCATATCAAGACCCGCCCCGATGGCACCGAGATCGACGCGCAGATGCTTTATGTACGCGACACGATCGGCGCCTTCGTTACGGCCGCCCGCAAGGCCGGACTTGATCCGACGAAGGCAACATATAGCCGCGCTCTGCCCGGCCAAACCCGGGAAAACGGCTGGGACTTGGCGGACGCCGAGAACGAGGGATGGGATGGCGAGCGTGTTCGCCTCGAAATTGATGAAAGAGGTGCGAAAATGCCGATTGAGAAACGTTTCTTGGACTTGGAAGTCGATATCAACGATGCGGATGATCCTGCCCCTTTTGAGGATGGTCCGGAAGCGATAGACGACCTCGAGCTTTCGGACCATTCAGACGAGGATACCGGCTTCTCCATTGTGGGGGATGACGCAATCCCCGACGACAGCTTTGTCCCGGATGACGATGAGATCGACGCGCTTTTGAAGCTGGGCGAGAAAGCACCGGCTGGTACTGCCGATGCCGTGCCCTCCGAAGTTGCCGAGACCTATGTTATTGCGACCAAGCTGCTCAAGGAAGAAGGCGCAAGCTCTGAGACAGCCGGAATTCAGGACCGTGCGATTGAAGCTGATGACCTGATTGAAACCGATGCAGAGGATGTTGTGGCTGATGCCGGCGGTGAGGGCGATAAAGACGGCCACGATGATGGGCTTTTCACGGCGAAATATGCTGTGATGAGGAACACCAATTTTCGTTGTCTTGGCTACCGTGACGGGACGAATTACATCATGTCGCTACGGTCCGGTCAGATCTTCGCAATCAACTATGCTGCCATGCGCAAGCAGGCCCTGTTCAGTATTGCGCCGATCGACTTCTGGGCTGCTCATTTCACCAATATCGAGCGCGGTGGCAAAGCCACGATCGAATGGGATAATGCGATCTCTGCCCTGATCGATGTCTGCTATGATTGCGGATACTGGGACCCGACCCGCGAAGCCGGTCAAGGTGCTCGTATTGATGGCGGCCGGGTTGTCTTCAACTCAGGTGATCGCCTATGGATCCAGAAGGAACCTGACGGGCCTGGGGTTGTGGATATCGCTGCGAATTTCAACGGCGATTATCAGTATACCGTTGGTGACTCCTGTCGCCTGCCAGCCTTTAACAATATCTTCCAGGCGGGTGATGAAGAGCCCTTGCAGCTGCTGGAGCTCATCAAGAAAATCAACTGGCGCGAAGAGACAAGTCATTTGTCGATCATGGCCTTGTTTGGCTGGCTTTGCATCGGTCCGATCTGCGGTGTTCTGCCTTGGCGCCCTCACTTGTGGCTGGATGGCCAGCGGGCCGCCGGCAAATCCTGGATCATCGAGAAGCTGATCGCACCTTGCTTGGGTGATTATGCAATGAGCGTAAAGTCCAACTCGACCGAGTCCGGCCTGCGTAACATGCTGCACGGCCGTGCATTCCCGTTGGTCTTCGATGAAGCAGAGGGCGAGCAGGATGGCGATCGCAATCGCATGGGTTCCATTATGCGTCTGGCCCGCCACTCCTCGACACCCGGAGATTCCGTGGTGGCGCAGGGCGTGCCAGGCGGCAATGGTCAAAAGTTCTTCTCCATCGCCTCTACATTCCTGCTGGCATCGATCACACCACAGATTGAATCCTCCGCGGACAAGACGCGCTTTGCACGTGCGAAACTGGGGCCAGGCCATAACTCGGCATATTTCTCGCGGGAAATCGAGCAACCTGCTCTCAACCTGTTGACGCCGGAATTCTCGTCCAGGATGATTGCCCGCATGGTCACGCGCGCTTCCTCGATGATCAACGTGCAGGCAATGATGGTTCGCGGCCTGACGGCTTGCGGTATCGAGCGTCGTCTTGCAGATGTCTGGGGGACATTCGCCGCGGGCGCATGGCTCTTGCTGGAAGATGGTATTCCTGAAGATCACGATGCCGCTATGGAATGGATTGAAGACACCTTCAAAATCAACGCTCAGATGCAAGAGTTTGCGGCTGAAATCGGTGAAGATAAAGACCACTCACGTTTGTTCCGCGCCATCATCTCTCATGAGGTGCGTTGTGAGACCCTGAACCTTGGTGTCCGCAACTTCACGTTGGGGTCGGTCTTGGATATGGCCATGAAGGATGACACTGACGGTGACGAGGTTCTCGACCGGACCCAGGCAAGCAAACGCCTTGCCGACATGGGGATCCGACTGGGCCATAAGCGCGAGCTGGCAAAAGATGGTGACGAGGTCGACTGTGTGTTTATCCACAAGAATTCACCCCGTCTGACCGAGATCCTTGCGAGAACGCCTTACGCAACCTCCTATGTTGATGTTATTCAACAAGCAGAGGATGTGAAAAACGGGCCACCTGTTCGTTTTGGAGGGCTTGGTATTTATCGGTCCGTCTGTGTGCCGATCAAGCACTTCGGAATGTGATCAGAAAAGAGGAAGACAATGGCGATAAAAGACAGATCGGGCGCAGCAGAGTCGCCATTGGCCCGGTATGAGACCTACCAGAAAGCATTCAGGTTCTCCGCGATTGCCAATGTCATCATGGCTGTAGCGACTGTGACGTCGATTGCCATGGCCTGGGGGGCCTATAGCAGCCAGCCAGAGCCACGGTACTTCGCAACACGCGAAGACGGGGGGATTATCCCCCTTGTCGCGGTCTCTTCTCCCTTTCTCAATAACGGACAGGTTACGAATTTCGCAGTGGAAGCCGTCACCCGTGCTTTAACAATGGATTTCAAAAACTGGCGCGAGGATCTCGCACAGGCATCAGAGTATTTCCAGCGGCCGGAAGGTTGGAATAACTTCCTGACCGCGATCGACAGCTCTGGCACTTTGGACTTCGTACGCAATAAGCGCCTGATCTCGAACGCGGTCGCGAACGGTGCAACCATCATCGATGATGGTGTTGATGCCCGCGGGCGCTACAGCTGGACGGTACAGATCCCGCTGAAGGTGACATTCGAGTCCGCGAACGAACGCAGTGTGGAGGACATGATGGCTGAGGTTATCGTTTCCCGTCTGCCGACCTGGGAGAGTTCCAAGGCGGTTGGCATCACCCGGATCAACATGCGCTGATCAGAATAACAAGATGCAAAAAGGCGAAAAGCGTCATTGCGAAAAACGGAGTTTCAGTAAAGTGGCAAAAATGAAAATCAATACAGCGACCTTGGCCTTCATGACCTTGGCGCTCAGCGCAACAACCGGATACGCCCAGGAAGACGATATTCTTTCGAAATATCGCGCCCAGGGCGGCATGCTTCCCGTCGAGGCTGGTTCTCCCCCTGCCAGCACCGCCGGGGATAAGGCCGGCACCCCAAACGGGGTGCCGGCTCGCGCTATGGCGGACTTCCTTGCCACCGGCAATGAAATGTCGGACGAGAAGATCGAAGGCTTTAATGAAGCAATCGACAGCGCCTTCCCGATGACCCCGGAAATGATCCGGCGCTACCGAAAGATCCTTGAGGAAAACGAGCGGGCCGCTCAAGAGCGCCCTGCCCCGGATGAAGAGATCACCACGAGTCTGATCTCACTTGAGCCCGGCGAACCTGCGCCGCTGCTGACTGTATCCCCGTCGATCGCCTCCGTGATTGGTTTTTATGACGCGACCGGTGCCGCCTGGCCGATTGAACAATATGTATTGGGTAATACCGAGAATTTCTCTGCCGTTCACCTTGGCGAAAACTCCAACAACATCATCCTGACCCCCCAGGGCCGTATCGGCTACACCAATATGGTGGCCAAGCTCCAGGGCTTCGATAAGCCCGTCACAGTTCGCATCAAGATCTCTGAGGATGTCGCAGATTACCGTCGTGATCTTCAGGTCATGCGTATGGGTCCTAACGCCGAGGTCAATAATGCCTCTGCGGGCGGCATGACAACCACGGTATCCGAAGCTGGAGATGGCCTCCTGCTCGCGGCGATTACCGGTGTCGATCTACCTAAATCAGCGCGCGCAGTGAATGTCATGGGTGTCGATGCCAAAGGCTGGGTTGTGGATGGAGATCTTTACCTGCGCTCGCGTCACGCGCTTTTGAGCCCGAGCTGGACCGGCTCCATGTCAGGTCCAGACGGCATCCGCGTCTACAAGATCAACCCGGCCTCCGTGGCCCTGTTCAGTGTCGGCGGTCAGATCGTCCGCGCTGACATCAAGCTTCCGTAAGTAAGGGAAAAGACATGAGCGAAGTGAATAACAAAGACGAAAACGTCGAGATCCCTGAAGCAGAGGCCGAGGACTTCGGCTCCCAACGGGTCAAGAAGGGTCTTAGCCCTGCCGTGAAATTCGGGATCGTGATCGGTGGTGTATTCGCCATCATCGGCGGTTCGATGATCATGAGTAGCAATGAGATCGTGGAATCCGGCTCGACTGTTGCCAGTGTTGGTGGCCGTCTCGACAGTACCCCCGGTGGCGTAATCCAGTCTGAAAGCCCCCGCTACCAACAAATCCTGGAAGAGTCGAATGACGAAGCTGCGGATGAAGCAAAGCGTACAGGTAAGACGTTCATCCCGACGCCTGAGCGGATCTTGCAGCCAATCGACGACCTCGAAGCAGGAAATCGCATCGAGGAAGAGAAAATTATCGTAGCCGAGCCGGAACCGGTTGTTGCGCCTGTTGTACAAGAACCCGCCCCGCGGGTCGTTCAGGCACCACCCGCACCACCCAAGCCTGCTGCGCGCCCTTCAGCGGCGAGCGCAAAAAGCGCTCAGCAGGAAGAAAACCCCTATGCAGCTGCAATGCTCTCGCAGATGGGCTCTCTTGCCGGCCGCACCGGAAGCGCATCGTTGAACGTAGTCTCGGTTGGATCGCTTGAAGAACAGCAAGACGTGGCTGTTGTCTCTACTGACGCAGCTGAGCTCGCAGCTCTGCAGGCGGCTGGGAGTACCACTGATACTGTACTCGTCCCGGCTGGCGAGATCATTTATGCCGAGACCCTAACCAGCACCAATTCCGATATTCAGGGTAGCCCTGTTCTGGTCGAGTTGACCACCGGTGAATACCGCGGTGCGCGCCTCATCGGTTCTTTCGCCGTTAATCAGAGCTCCGACAGCATGGTCATCCAGTTTTCCAGCATGACTCTTCCAGATGGTTCTACCGTTGGTGTGAATGCATTCGCTGTGGATGGCATGACTGCTGAAGCAGCTGTCGCATCTGACGTCGAGCGTCGGTATCTCAAGCGCTACGGCCCGATCCTGGCTTCAGCCTTCATTACCTCCTATGCCGAAGCGCGTTCTGAAGCTGACCAAACCCTGACATCTGTCGGGGACGACACGGTTGTCATTCAGGGCCAGCGCGACACCACGCAATCTCTTTACGCGGGGCTGAGTGCGGCGGCTGGAGCAATTGGCTCGGACCTGGAGACATATGCGCCCAAGGGACCGAAGGTAATCTTGCGCGATGGATGGCCGATTGCGGTGATGTTCACAGAGACCGTGGTTGCCGGCAACTAAGCCGGCAACCCGCCATATTGAATGGTTTTCAAGGGGGAAAACATGACAAACAAAGCAGATAGTAAGGGCGGACAGGGAAACGGCATTGACGAGACCCGCGCTCTGGGAAAGCGGTCCGATCCCAAAGTCAAAGCTGATCGACCTCAGGTTTCCGATAAAGATAAGCTGACCAAGGCCGTGCTGACGATCGATGATCTTTCAGCACGTATGGAGCGTCTTGATAAGTCTTCTGGCCCGTTCGGCAATGATGACGAAATCGATTTCAAGGCCGGGCGCGTCTCATCGCTTCTGGATGACGTGATGCCTGCTAAGTCAGCAGCTGTCGTCAAAAAGGACGAAGAGGGTGAAATCTCGCTCGACGATATTCTAGGCAATAACGTGACCCAAGAACAGGTCGAAGAAGACGATATCGACCTTGGAGATCTCGATGACGGGGAACATGACCTCATCGAGACAACGCCTTTCATGAACAATGAACTGGCAGCGATGGAGGACGATGATTATTCCGCTGCGGTGGATGATTTCCTGTCAGAAGTAGAGGATGAAGGCCTTTGGGGTGAAGAAAGCGACCCCATCGACGACATGGTCGATGCGCAGTTCGAGACCGAAGCAACTGAAGAATCTCCCTTCGCTGCCCTCTTTACCCCGGTTGGAGCCTCTGAGAACTTCTATGATCCCGGCGTTAGTGAGGGAAAAATTACCACAGAGATTTCCGATACTGATCAGGAAACTGTGGATTTCGATGATGAATCTCTGTTTTTCGACAATGAAATTGATATTCAGGTATCTAACGAAGGCAGGGTTCACGAGCTCGCTACATTGCCTGGCGCCGGCTCTTTTGCCGATGAGGAGGATGAAGCAATTTTTGAAGATAAAAATAAGCATGCAGACGACAGCACGGATGAAGAAGATCCGTCCTCCGGTCTTCCACAGCTCACCATGGGTGGCGATGATAATATGTATGCTCCCGGCACAGACTATGCAGACGATGATGTTGCGCATACGTCAGAAGAAAGGGATTTCGCAGACAGCTTCTGCAGTGATGACACCCCTGCAGAAACTGACATGATGATGAAAAAGGAAGATGGTATGGCCACCTCAGAATACGGGTCCGATGAGGATCAGAATAATCTCGACGACCTGAGCTCACTTGAAGATGGTCAGGAAGAAAACACCTTTGATGCGAATGAGATCGATGCATTTTCAGAAGACGAGACGCCCGATCGTGAGAACGGTGCCTTCGAAGGCGAAGACCTCGACGACCTTCTGAACGACGATAGCGATCACCTCGATATAGATGCCTCTGAAGCTCATGTCGACCAGACAGACGCAGCGGAAAACGACGCAGCCGATGCAATCTTTGGTGATGATGAAGCTGACGATGTCACCTTGGCGGCACCGGTGCTGGTGGCAGACACCAATCACCGCGCTCAGGTCAACTTGATCGAGGACGATATCGTTGAAGGCGCGCGTGAAGATACACCGTCATTGCCTGCGAAAAAGATGCCCGCGAAAGCGGCCTTGCTTGCAGCGGCGTCCTTTGTAATCCTTGGCGGCTTTGGTTTGGCGGCCTGGAATGGTGTCATTCCGGGCGTCGATCTGAACCCGGCGGCAGGCTATCCCCCAAATGCAGTTCAGGTGACGGATACAGGTGAAGCGATTGACACACCCGGTCAGGTCGCAAGCGTCGACATCGATAAGGTTGATCCTATCGCTCCGATCGCACCGAAAGCTGAAGCCACAGATCAAAAGGGCACCGTGCGCCTGGCAGACCTGATGGGCACCAAGACAGAAGATACTTCTGATGAGCCACTCGATCCGGCAAACCTGTCCGACCTCATGGATGACCCATCTGTGGATGGTGAAGGTGGTATCGATGTTCTGACTGTCGAAGATACGCCGTTTGATGATGATATTGACCTGACTGTTGTGGATGAAGATGCAATCGTTGAACCGGCTGTTGACGGTCTCGATGGCGAAGACATCATTGTTGCAGAAGTAGAAGACATCGAAGGTGCGATGGATGGCGATGCTTCGGTAGATGCCGTTATCGAGGGTCAGCCTGATCTCATCGTGGTGGAAGAAGACGCCGGCGACGAACTGGACCCGATTTCTGCACTCGCAGCTGAAATCAACAATACCACCGGTGCCCTCAAGAATGCCGCTTTGGATGACGATGAGATGGACGTTGCTGAAGCCAAGACTTCCGTTTTCGTTGGCGAAGAGCGTGTTTCCGAAGTTGAGGCGGATGTCGCTGACATCAGCAACAACATCGAAGCTTTGACCGAAGAGGTCAGCAAGATGAACACGCTGATGGTCCAGACCATGGAGCGCAACTCCACGATCGCGACACGGGTCGAGTCCAACGAGCGCTCGCTGCGCACTGTAACTGCGATCCTGACAGAGTTCACCGGTGTACGTGAGAGCCTGGATCAGACTCAGATCGTCTTGCTTGATATCGCTGCACGTGTGGGCTCTCTTGAAGCTTCAAACCCGGCTGACAAACAAGAGGTTGGCACCGCGATCAAGGAGATCAACGGTGAACTGAAGCGCCTTACAGCCAATATGGCCATCCTGGCGCGGATGACAGTGAACGGCGTGAGTGCGCTTGAGGCCCCGAACGCATCGGCAGGCAACAACGGCGTTCAAACCAGCAATTCCAGGGCTCCTGGTGCAGGCAATGATACTGTCTTCGCCGATGACACGAAGACCTTCCGTGCAACAACACCGCCAGCCGGTGCTGTGCCCTCTGATGTCGAGAACGGGGACTTTGTTGAGGGCTACGGTTATGTGCTGGACGTTGTACCAGCTTCTGGAAACCAGAACCTGGTTGTAATGGAGAATGGTTCGGTCCTGGTCCCGAAGTAAAACCTACCGTAATGCGAAAAACCGCGTTATTGTGATACTATAAGGCGGGCCGACCGGCCCGCCTTAACCACATCTAGCCCTGAGAGACCGTGCCACATGACAGACCTTCTGCAAATTATCAGGAATATCGTCGAAGCGATCGGGCCTTTCACCGCGCTCTTCTCTGCGATTTGCTTCATGATCGGTTTCGTGATGACGATGACCGCTCTGAAGATGGCACAAAAACGCCAGGAAATGGGGCCCGGCCAAGGTGGGTGGAATGGCCCCATTGCAACCTTTATTATCGCGGGCATGTTCCTTGGGCTTCCCACATTGGTAGATGTGCTGAACGTTTCCCTTTTTGACGTAAAGTCAGAGTCAGCCTCGACGATTTTCAAACATGCCGACAGCACGATTGGCCAGATTAAAGGCGACGAAGCGCGCGAGATGATCAGTGGTCTGGTTTTGATCGTTCAGTTCATGGGATTGATCGCAGTCGGCCGGGGGCTCTATTTGCTGAACCAATCCGCCCAAGGCGGACAAGGCCCAAAGACGTTTGGACCTGGATTGACCTTTGTGCTTTCTGGTATCGCTGCAACCAACTTTCCCGTCTTCGTTGGCGTCATGGAGGCATTACTCTCGGCACCGACATCAGGCTAAAGCGACAAAAATCGAACCGGTGATGTCATAAAAACGCCCGCAAGAATGCGGGCGTTTTTTTATCGTATCGATTTTCGCAAAGTGTCAGGAAGGTTCGAATGTGTCGTCACCGCGACGCATGCCCTGGGTGTATTTAAGGGCCTCTTCCTGCGTCATTGGGCCTGTTGCCTCTGGCACAGGCTCCAGGATGCGACCATAGCCCTTACAGCGCAGTTTTGCGCGCGTTGCAGCCACATAAAGCGTATTGTAGGACTCACGCGCCTGAGTGACATGCTTCTCGGATTTCAGCTCGGCCGCCTTGAAGCGGCTTTCCATCACGGAAATATCCGGCCAGTCTTCACCCAACTGCACGGCATCGAATTCGAGACCCTTGGAGCGGTGTGCGGTATAGACAACAAGGTGAACCTTATTCGCATCCGGGATCTGAGCCTTCGCAAGGCGCTCCACATCCGAAATACGGTTGGTTCTGACAAGGTTTACCAACTTGGAGAGGCTCGGATCCGAGCCTTCTTCAGCGGTTATCTCCATCTCATCCCAACTATCGAACTGCTTGAGCTCGGCAGACTTCACGTCACCTAGGCGGCCTTCTTTGAGGGCCTGCGCCGAACGCACATCGGTGAGGAGCCCATCGACGTTGTCGACATGAACCTTATAGCCCTTGTTGAGGTATTTGATGGCCTCATCAAGCATACCAATATTGGTCCGGCAGATTACGGCACCTTTGGGGCCCGAGCCGCTCTCGCCCGGGCCAGCACCTTCAAGGCGCTTTTCTGGCCCGCCATCGGGAATGGAATCGAGGATCTTCCGAGCAACAACGGCGATATTCTCTCCAAAGCGGAAACTCTGCGTCAGAAAGAGCTCACGGCCGGGCAGCTGCTGAAGCGCATTCTCGGCTCCGCGCCAGGAATAGATTTGCTGGAAGGGATCACCCACGGCCACCAGCGGCAACCCGGTCTTGGTCAGGATAGAGCGCTGAACGGGGTTGATGTCCTGCGCTTCGTCGATCATCACATATTTGTAACGTGCAAAAGCGTTTTCGCGCAGCTCAGGGATACCATCCAGCATTTTGAGATACATATCATGGCTGTAGAGCTGGTTCTCCATACACTCGCCCCAATACTCGAACGCCATCAGCTTCAGCGGCTCGGAAAGCTTGCTGATCGTGTCCCGAACGAACTCGGCTTTTTCTTCGGATACGATGAAGTCAGGATCCCCCAAAACTTCCATGAGTGCCGCTTCTGCGTGGCGTGTCGAGAAGGAGGAGTCAGCGGATGCCGCATATTTGGACATCGTACTCGAAACTGCCGCAGCAATACGGTAGTCGCCCCACCCCTTCACATCCGGCACGTGGAAGCGCGACATGATCTGCGACGACATGAAGCTGCGCGCATTGATCTGCGCAGGCGCTTCCATATATTCGCGCATCACGCCAAAAGCCAAGCCGTGCATTGTCTTGGCGAGGCATTTGGTATGCCCGAGCTTTTCTTTTGCTTCCTTGGCAATTGAGCTGTTGAAGGCGAGGTAAATACCACGGTCGTTCCGTCCCTCAGCGCATGCCTTCAGCGTTGTTGTCTTGCCCGCGCCGGCGAAGGCGATGACCTTTAGGTTCTCACCGGGTTTCAGCGCGGAAACACCTTCCTTGATCTCGGCCTGTTCGTCGGTTAGTTTCATTTTTCTCGCATCCTCTATTGGTTGCATTCAACTTAACCGCCCAGTGCGAAAACAGATATACGCGCATAAATTTTTCAGTGAATATATGGGGATATCCTTGCGAAAAACCTATCTTTTGGAGGTATTTCAGCACAAGGCTACAGCCATAGCATTTCAAGTCGCCGTGGACGCTCTCCCCTGCGCGGTCTGAGAAAACCATTATGGAAGATAAGGACATCATGATGAACCACCCGAAACTTACCCTCACTGTCAGCATGGTCGCATTGGCGATTGCAGCAGGGCCACTCCAGGCGCAAAATCTTGGAAACAACCCGTTCCAGGCGATCACCCCTGAAACGCAGCGCGTCCCGATCGCCGCGGCACCGGTCGGTGACAACCTCGGAGATCACATTGCCACCCGCGTCCTCAATATGAACGGGTACAACATCACTAACTTGAAGGACCCCTTCTTTGAAGGGGATGCCGTAACCCTGGACTATTTCAACAAGAACAACGGATGGGATCAGAAGGCCACCGGCGATATCGATATGTCGGGCTTCACCCTGAAGAACCTGGGCGCAATGGATATGGGTGGCCAGGTGATCTTGGACAGCGCGCTGGATGATGCGAAAATCGTAAACTCAACCTTGACCAATACGATCATTACAAAGTCGACCATCGACAACTCCGAAATGACAAACCTTCAGGTTGTCGGCGGCAAAGCGGATGACTTCGTGTTGAACAACCCCGAGATCTCCGGCGGCACGTCAGTTGGGTTGAGCTTGTCCGACGCCATCATCGAGAACCCTACCCTCTCCCAGGGCGTTTCCACCGGCATCGAACTGATCGACGCTACACTTGATGCACCAATCTTGCAGCACCCCACTGTCAATGGCGGCGTTCTATCCGGGACCGCCACTGTGGATGCAATCCATAAAAACAGCACCTTCCAGGGTGAAACGGTGATCGAAGGCCATGTCGATCTTACTGACAACCGTATTACCGGTGCTGCAGATGCGGCCGAGGACACTGACGTGATGAACCTGCGCAGCACCAAGGCGCTGATCGAAGAGTTCTTGATCGCAATGGAGGCAGAAAAGCCAGAAGAACTCCCCGCGCAAGACAGTGCTGTAGAAGTCCCGACCGACGTTGTCATCGATGAAGATCGCATTCTGTCCATCGTCGAAACCTATATGTCCAATTTCAAGAATGCGCCCGCATTGGATCAGGCTTCCCTGGATATTGCACAATCGATGGGTGGTCTTTTTAATGCGGGCATCTCTCGTGTGACAGCCACCGATACTGGCGCTGAAATCGATGGTGATCTCTCCGTCACAGGAAACCTCACGATGAATGGCAGTCTGAACGGCGTTTCCGCGATGTACCGTCCGACACCGGACCGGATGTCCTCTCTTGGGCTCCTCGATGGCGATGATGCGACCTCGGCACTTTCTGATATTGCTACGATTGTGTACAATCTTCCGGATGGTGATCTGGCTATGGGAATTGATCCCGGAACAATTCCTGCCGAGATGAGCTTTGTTATGAAGGGCGGCACTGGTACGAGCGATGCGAATAATAAAGGCATCGATTACATTCAAATGATCGCACCGATGATTTCTGCAATTCAGTCGATGGATGCCCGGATCACAGAGCTCGAGGCGCAAGTTTCACTTGAAAAATAAAGAAAAGCGGACGTTTTAGGGCGTCCGCTTAGATTGCACAAAGACCAGCGGGAGAGCTGGATCTAAGGAGATGGCCGTGTTCAAAAAGACCAGCGCAAGCGTTTTTGCAGTCTGCCTGATGGTATCTGCGACGCATGCATTTGCTCAAGATCAAGGGGGTCTTCTGCGAGAGCACTTACAACTCATGGCAAGAGAAAATATCATCCAAACCCTTGATGCACCGGAATATTTTAACCGGAATGTTATTCCTGGAGGTGATAACTTGGGAAATCATATCGCCGTCCAGGAGATCGACATGGGGACCTTTGGTTTGACCAATATGGCAGATCCAATCGAAGACCAGGACGCGGCAACTAAAAGGTATGTTGATCAGAGTGCGGGCGGCGGTGCCGGCGTTAGCGATGATCTGGGCAACCATACCGCGGCTCAGAACCTGAACATGAATTTTCACCGCATTATGAACCTGCCCGCGCCGATCGCAGGCAGCGAACCAGTTACGCTTGATTACCTCAATGACCTCAGCCAGACTTGGGACCACATAGCCAAGCGCGACATCAACATGCAGAATTTCAAACTTCAGAACATGAATGATCTCGATCTGCGCAACAATTCACTCAAACGCGCGAACATTCACAGCTCTACGCTGCACTCCCCGCAGAGTATTGAAGGCAATTTCAACAGGCCGATTATCCAGGAGGCCAAGATCGTCCACTCCCTTGATATGGATGGCGCGCCACTGATCAACGTTTCCGATCCTATTGGTCCGCAGGACGCGGTGAATCTGCGGACCCTGGAGGCGAAGATCGCAGCAAGACACCCCGATCCCGCTACCGAAGGCGAGCTTGATGCACTTTTTGACAATTTGAAATCATATAAGGGTGCAAATGACGCCGAGGTCCGATCATTGAAGTCCCGGGTTACTGATCTTGAAGCGGACGGGAGTTCTGGCAGTGGTAGCATTGGTCCGACATCCGCCGAGTTCAATGAGCTCCAGACCAATGTTGACGGTAACAGCGTCACCATCGGATATCTAAATGATCAGGTAAACCGGATCACACCTGTCGAAGATCGTGTTGGATCTCTTGAACAGCGCGTTTCGACCCTTGAATGGAAGATGGATGATGCACGGATACGTCTTATCAACATCGAGACACGGTTAAATACTCTTGAAGCTTATCACTGAAGCGCAGCAGGCCACCATGGCAACGGAGCTTTATTTTTTCTGCTTAACCCACAACTGAAATCCTCGCAAAACTTCCTTTTTTCATGGCCTTGGCCGATGATGTGCAAAAGGAAACGATGGATGCAGTCGCTCATCTTCATTGAAGCATATGGCAAGGTCCCGGCATGGTCGCGGATCTCCCATGCGCTTGGACTGAAAGCTGAGATTGTTGCTACCTCCGGCCACCTGTGCCGCTTTCCCGACAGCCTTTACCCATTAGGTATCAAGGTTTCGAAAGGTCAGGCAATAGATGTAACACGCGTTCCGAGATCCGAGATCGACAGGCGTATCCGTAAAGCCATCCACGGTCGAGCTCATGGTTCTGAAATTATCATCGCAACAGATGATGACCCTGAGGGGGATGTGATCGCCCTCGATGTCATGCGCGTTATAGTCGATGTCGACCCCACCCTCATAGAGAGCTGCATCCGCATACGCCCCGGAGCGATCACCCGTGAGGGGGTCGAGGCTTCCATCGCCAATGCACGGGCACGGGGCGGGGGGATCGATGATCTGGTGTCACGTGCCGTCAGCGGCCGCACCAGGGCGCTGACCGATCGTTGGATGGGGGCTACATTCTCACGCATAGCCAATGCTGGTTGTGGCCGTGTCAGAGCCGGTATGCTCGGTGCGGCGCTGTGTTGGGGCAGATCGCCCGAACTGGTCCGCGGGCTACCAGAAACAGGGGAGATGACTTTCCAGTGCAGGTCCGGCGCAGGTGGCCTGCCATTCACCGCTCAAGTCTCCCTTAAAGGGGCCATCCCTGATGATTTAGCTTCGATTGCGCGCCGGTATGCGGGCCGATTGATCCCCGGACATGTAAACCCAATGCGCTCTGTCGGGGCCGCTGTGGCCCCCCGACTGCAACATATCACGCCGTTTAATACCGGTGATGCTCTGGCCTACGCTGCACGCTTTCACAAGGTGGGCACGCGTGCTGCCATGGGTGGATTGCAAAGCGCTTATATGAAAGGGCGGATCTCATATCCGCGCACTGATAACCGTACAATATCTCCGGCTTCGGCCGCCCAAGTTGCGCAAGCGGCTCGTATTTGCGGACTGCGCGATGTGGATATGCGCCATGCTTCGAAATTTGCGCATACAAATGATAGTGACGGGATCACAGCGCATGAGGGTATCTATCCGACGCCACGGATGACGAAAGAGGAAATGGACCGCTTTCGAACGCTTGTGAAACGCCCGATTAAGGATATCGACCCGACGGATGCACAGCAGGTTGAAGACCTCATGGTCATCCTGGTCGCCCGGCGTATATTCGAAGCACTTCGGGATGGGGAGATGGCACCGGGTGTTTTCCATGCGCGCGACGATAGCGATCTTACCGATGCTGAGCGTGATGCCCTTGCAGACCTTGAGTGGCGAAGACCAGCTGGCCAAAGCCTTCCTTGGGGGCGATCCCAAGCGACAGGACTGCGCATATGGCCTTTGGCATCAGTTCTGGTTGAGGGCATGATGATCGAGCAGATCGGCCGCCCATCAACCTGGGCAAGCCACGCCGATCAGGTGGAACAGTCCGGACAAATCACAATACCGTCGGTCGGAGCACTCCCGGAGCCGAGCCCTCAGGGGCTTCGCATTCTGAAATCCCTCCCACGGGGCATCTGGAATCCTGACACTTGCAGGATGATCGAGCACACTATGTCTGTGGTTGCATCAGATGAGGATATCGGGGCCGACATCACACACCGGATGCGGTCGCGTATAGATGTCTGGTTCTCCGGCATCTCTCAGGAGGTACGTGCCGCGCTCGTCGAAATGCTTAAATCACAAAGCGATGGGGCCGGGCGCGCACCGACGAAGGCGGCCGAGAACGTACGGCCGATAGATGTTGATCCCGACCTCGATGCTTTCGCTGATGAAGAACCGGAAACCATAGATATGGCGCTATGATCCAATCCATTCACGTACAATACCCGTATCCATGTGAACGAAAGAACCCGGGTAATGCCCACACCCACCCACCTCGAGCCATTTCGCGTATTTGAAAATCGGTTCTACAGGAATGCCAGGGAAAGAGAAATCGACCGCTTTGGCTTCTATGTGCAAGGAGTTGCGCGCAGCATTCCGTCCGATTTCGCGCAGGTAATTATTGGTCTTTCTGCTCCTATAGCCGGAGAGGAACCTGATTTCTCCAGAGTGACCGTCCCGGATGGCGGCTTCGGAAATGGCTGCAAGGCTCCAGAGAAGATCTCGGCTGCAGGGTTTGACTTCAGCCTGACGCCAGTCTCGCATGAACCAATCAATACGGCGCAACTCCTGAACATCAAAGTTGCCATCACGCCAGAAAACCGATGAGAGGCGCTCATTCGTGTTCGCGTTCCACATCCTCAATTCAGGGTTGATGATGGGCTTGAGTGTATCTATTCGTGAAGCCTTTTTCGCAAATGCAGTGCCCGGCAGCGCACAGCTTGCCCCAGCAGCACTGGCTCCCAGCAAAAGATCGCGTCGGTTCAATCTCATTCGTGACTCTCCGTTTTTATGACGCACCCATACCATATTATTCTCGTTTTTCGCAACTGGCATGGAACTTTTTTCCGGGGACAAACTGTGCATCTGTAATTTTTGATCTGAAATCCCTTTGAATTTTCACGATACGCACCGATTCTGATCCTCGATATCCAATATTCTCGCTCTGGCAGTATGCCGGACGTGACTTAATACTGGGCGACCAAGAGGTATGGACATGAACCACACAACGAGCCTTTCCGGACTGGCAAAGTCGCATGCGCATCATCCACCACAGCGTGATTCAGTCACGCTGCGTTATGATGCAGGCGTTGATGCTGATGGCGATCCTGTTGTTTATGCGGTTCTAGGCATGGACGACCTATGCAAGCTTCCCACTGACCTACTGTCCGGGCTTGGCGTGGGGTCTGATCGGCGCGACGCGGGCGGTGATGCCGTATTCTTCATAGGCGATGAGGTGTCGATGAAACTCTACGTCGACACAGACACCTACCCGGCCTTCAAGGCGGATCTTACGGATATTGTCGAAGACCTCGATATGACCCTTCTGGATGCGCATGGCGATTTGCGCATGTTGATGGGTGATGGGGATGATATCGCAACACCGGACATGCCAGCTTTTGTGCATGCCGGGTTCGAGCGTATCAATACGGCAGAGGCTCTCGAAACCCTCTACCGCGAACGCCATCTGGAAAAAGGCTATGCACCGCGGAGGGGAGATGACAGTTCTGGACCTCAGCTTTCGTGATCGCCCCCGCGGGTTGGATCCTTTAATTTTAGGTGAGCAACCATTCCTGCTACGACCAGGCCATTTCAGTGTCATCGATGGCGACACGATATGGGCCCTTTCCAATGAGCCCGATGATAAAAGAAATGGGCAATCGTTTAGTATGCGGTTCCGGTCTATTGCGGCACCGGAAAGGCCGAAGCGGCGTCATACTGATGATATTTTGAAAAAAAACGGGATAGACCCCTATTGGGATAGTGCAGGTCAGCAAGCAACAACACAGCTCAAAGCCTATATGGACGGTCGCGCGCTTTTGGTTGAGCCTACTGGTGAAGTTGATGTTTATGGGCGTATGCTCTGCGATATGGCGGTTGTGCCTTACACAGGCGGTAAGCCGGATCTGTCGCGAGCAGCGTCCCTTGAGAGGTTGATGCTGTCGCAAAGGGTCGTCAGCCCCTTCGAGCAAGAAGCCCCTCCCCCACTTCGTCCACAGATTACATTGAGCATGGCATAAAATCAGGGCATTTCAGGTTGCGAAAATAAGAATAGCACATAGACTTGTGGCAATCATGGAGAAGATCAGATGTCCGAAAAGAAAAAAGGCTTCCTCGCCCGTCGGGCTGTAGGAACAGCGCGCTATGTCGGGCGACGCTTTGGCAACCAGTTTATCAATAAGGTCGGACGGGATTCACTTTCCAAAGGGGCTCAGCGCGCGAAAGCAACGCTCACCCCTAGCGAGGTGGATCCGGATGACTTTCGAGCCGGTCTCGATGGCCGTTATTCAGATGGCGGCGTGAAACGCTTCCGGGATGTGATGCGCACATCTAATGTCAGCGATGATGACCTGGCGGGTCTGGCAAAATCACGTCGACGTGCCGGCATAATGATGTTTGTGGCCGCCGGGGGCTTCTTGCTCTTGGGGTCTTGGATGATGATTAATGCAGAGGGCTTCAATCAGGTTGTCTTTGGACTTGTTACCGCACTCATGTCATTTTTGTTTGTGACGATCGGCATCAATCACGATTTCAGCCGGTGGCAAATCGAGCAGAAGCGCTTCGGCGGATTTAAAGAGTATCTGGGCACAAAACCTGTATTGGCATGCAAGTTCCATCATGAAGTAGGCGTTGGAAACAAAGTCGCGCCCCGTGCGGATGAATAATCGACATCACTTGCGATTGATAGGTTCTTTGGTGTTTTCGTAACTGGCATCTAGGGTATTCTCAACAGTTTAGGATACATACCATGTCGCATGTCGAGAGATATCATCAGATCCAAGAGCTCCTGAGGCATGGCTCGACGCTTGCGTATAATTTGGACGATCAATCCCTCGGTCATGGGCTCATCGATCTGTCGCGCCAGGCTCGCAAGGAAATTGAGATGATCGGTATGAAGGGCGGGCACAGTTCTGTACCGTTGGATAGCTATGAGGGCATGCTCCTCTATCGATTAATCCCTGAGATATCGCGTAGATTGATCCGGAAAGGCGGCGCACGTCTCTTACTTCTCGAGGGCGAACGGCCAGGTGCCGATGTCACAAACATTCCAGGAGACAGCCTTCGCAGGCTTACAGGAGATTGTGTTGCGAAAAGTGCGTTCGATATCGTCGCTGAAAAGGTACGGGACAGATTTGATCCTGATTTCTTGAATACGAGCACATTCTTTGCCTGCGAGGCGATCCAGCGAGACTGCCGTTCAGGAAATATTGTTGAGATCGGACTTTCCCGCGCGGTACCGGCAAATCATATTCAACCCACGCAAGATTTTTTTGCCGGCAACATCGAAGATTGGCTCATAAAACAGGGTATTTCGATGGAGACCCCTTCATGGTCACCCGAAGTTCCGGACTATGATCCTGAAATGCCTCAGTATTCTTCAGTAGCTGCGCTTGATGCAGCTGAAGAGGCAATGGGTCCTGAAAGATTTTGAATAATGTTCTATGTGGCGTGCTTGCAACAGCAATGCTGAAACTGAACTTCTAGTTGAATGATCCGCGCAATAGCGATTGATGCGAGAAACAGTGTTGTTATGGTCATTTCAGCAGGCCAATCTCCTCACCTACGGAGTGCTCAGGTCATTATTTAAAGATTGCCCGTTACCAGTAAGAGGTGGGCTAACAGGAGGCCCATAGATGTTGGAAAACAAGCAGACTATCGATATTACGCGAGCCGCGTGTGAAGCATATAAGATGAGCGATGCGGAAATGGGATCACTTCTATCCAGGATGGCCTCGGCCTCGATCGCACATCTGAAAAGGTCTGCGACCGATGAAAATGACCATCTGTGTACCGATGCTGCCCATCTGCTTCTTGAGGATATCCTTCCTGAGGTTTCCGCGCGTCTTTTCGCCCGCGAAGGCATCACCTTAACACGCAAGAGCTCTATTTTCAGGGATCTGCCCTCGAGCGAACTGCGTACTGCATTCATCGAAACCTTCCAATCCGACTCTTTTCGGTCCTATTTGAACCTCCTTCATGAAGAGCGATTGTCTCGCGACGATGTGCGAGAATACGACCTGATCACTTCACCTGCAGTGAACGGCAACATTGTTGTCCTCGGGCTAGATCGCCTTGCACCCCCTAGCGCCGACAATATTGACCGCCTTGCGGGCGTGGTTAAGTTTGCGGGAACCTTGCGCGGTGTGTCTTGCGAAGATGGCAAATGGCATCCTGATTTTGCTGCATATATTCTTGGTACAGATGGGTTCACCTATGTCTCGGATCAAATCGATGACATGTTTGACGGGGATGATGAACTGGACATGATGGACATCGATGATCTTCATACACTGCCGATCGAGCGGCGCACGACGGATGAAACTGCTGCTGCACAGACTAAGGAATTCGAATTCGAGCTATAACACGCTGAGGGTGGGGTGAGACGGAAAATGCCATGTGTATAACTGTTTCATCCTATTGCAGTGCATGAAATTTAATGCGAAAAATGTAAGCATGATGATTACCGACCAAGATGTTGGGAACAACAACCCGGCAGGGGAGATCAATACCCCCGCCCGCCTGACTGACGACCATCACGGTTGGTTAAGGAAATGGGGAACGGCCCCCCGAAGGACCGCTTGTGATGGCGGCATATTGTGAACCCGACGTCTCGTTAGAGCGTCTCCGGAAGTGGTAACCGGAACCTAACCAGGGGATGTTATGTTTCAAAAATCCATCATTCTCTTGTCCGCACCTGGCTTCACTGCATGTGCCGAGCCCGTTGCGCCAGGTGCAACCCCAGCCGCACAAACTCACATAAAACCCGTCCCTGTAGAAATCAGAGCCACGTGAGGCCATAATGTCAAAATTCAGTTTTCTTTGTAATATGTCACGCGCTGAACCAAAGGCGTTCCGTGAGGTGCTCGAAAGCATTTACGATTATATTGAGACACGCGCCTTCGGCGAGGAATGTGACGAAGGCGCCGAGGCACTGCACGTCCGCATGCAAGAGGCGGCCAAGCGCAAATACGAAGAGGATGCCCAGGTCGGTTTGGATGTTAAGGTTGATGGGGTTTTTGCGGAGATCCTTGCGCAGATCGAAGCATCTGATGCGCTAAACGGTTTCCGCCTGGATATCCTGCTCCAGGTCCGGCGACTGCGGGAGATTCTTTCCGGGGACTTCGCGTTTGAAAGCCCAGCATTTGCCTATCATGTGGTCGGCCCGGTGGTGGATGAATTTCCCTACAATAAGATGTCAGCGTCTAACCGGGCAGGCGCATTCCGAAGAGAACATTTGTTCTCATGTCAGGCCTATAATTACGATAACGGGATGAACCGCGCTCGTGCATTGATCTTCGAAGCGCCGCTCAGCACCGCCGAGATCATGTTGGCCGGCGAAGCAAAGGCCCGTGACGTGAAGACCGTTCTGATTTCAGACGTGGAGATCTTGCCGGGGGTCCCTACCTTTCGAGATGCAGATGAGGCCTTTCTTGATTTACAATCACGCTGCCTGCAGTCCGGCCTGGACGTGGCCGCTGTCGCCGACGAGCCAGAGCGGTCCGTGGCATTGGATCAGCTTCCGCCATCGGATGGCGATTATGCAGCCTTAGAGGTCTATGCGGGCATTCTGCGTCAACGATGCCGCAATCTGACAAGAACCCTTGCCTCGCGCAGTGACCGTGATGCCGCAAAATATGCGGAAATGTATAAGATGATCAAAAGCGATATGGTGCCTGAGGAGGTCAGAACCGCCTTCTTCGAGATCACCGCCAATGGCTATCGCTCAGGAGAGACGCCTACGGCAGCCCAGCGCATCAATTCCTTGCGGCATCAAATCGAAAAGCTTGAGGATAAAATCGAGGAGCTGGAGCTCCCCCGTGAGGGCACTAGAGATCCGGCTCCCGACTGACATAGTCAGTCGGGCCCATCCATTGCCTCAGGCTCTCTCACGGTATCGCGTGCGTTGTCCCAGAGTGTCACCGCCTCATTGGCCAAACGGAAGAACTCGCGCGTAAACGCATCCGCCATAGCATCATAGTCGGGATATTTGCTCGTATCCTGTGGCATGCCGATCTTATCGAGATGACCGGTAAGCTTTTGGGTGTGATCGTGGACGTAGTCATAGAGCCCCTCACCCAGCAAAAAACCCGGCTTCCCTGGTGTGCCTGAATATTTTGTCTCATTGCGACGTTTGTAATTCCAGGCATCGTCTGGGTCGACAAGTTTGGTGAAGGCGATGAACCGCTCGCAGAGCGTCTTGTGGACATGGGCCTTTTCGGCCCCATCCTGGCGGCCTGGCGTATTGCAGATCAGGTAACGCACCACCGAGTGGGATACCAAGAGGTGGAAGCGGAACAGATCTGGATCTTTGGTGCGCATGGACGGTCCTGACGTTTTGCGAAAACAATTGAATACCATCCTCAAATAAGCACAATTCTACTTATCACAAGACCTCAGAGGAGTTCTGGATCGGAGCATTCTGTCAGTATCTGGCGCGCTGGCGTCCAGAGCTCCTCAGAATCCGGCTCCATCGGATAGCGCAAGACATGTTCGTAGTCCTCCGGGTTCTCCCATTCGGGATGAACCTCAATCTCCCATAACTCAGACGCAGAGACTTCAATCTGCACGATGCACATCTGTGCCGGATCACCCTCTCCATCCCACCCCCCATCCGCCATATAATCCTCAGCAGACAGGAGATTATTGAAGACGTAGACACCGTAGCCATCATCTCCCCAGCCTCCAAGGAAACCCTCGTCTATAATACTCCTGGTTAATGCATGTCTTGTTACGTGCCAGACAGTTTCTAGATCGTTTCGCGTTCCCATTCCTGTACCTCGATGTTGCATCAGGGCGTCTTTCCCACACATTAACTATAGTTTGCGAAAATCGGTCTTTCATATATATATTGTATGTGCGAATTAGTTTATGAATTTGAAGGGGGAAACATGCCAATTATCGCGCCTCACCATCGCCGCGCCTCACCGTTGTCGACCCGGAACGACTACACGCCCGTCTGCGCCTGGCCGGATGACTGTACTGTCCAATGGGGTGGCCGCGGCATCGTAATCTCAGAGGATTCGGTTCGCGGGACAGCCTTCTTTGAGGCTTTCCCGGGGGCAAAGGGCTTCTTTCGCGGTGAGGGTAAGTCGGTGGAAGAGGCTGAAGCAGCTTGTTTCAAAAAATGGGCAGCATTTTCCATCTGTGATCATAAATGGGGGCGGGGCTTTATCGTTGAGTCGCGCGGCGTCGAGTTCAAGCATGGTCGCATGCGGCCGAAGCTGCGGGGCAAGACCCATTACACCAATGGCGGGGCAATCTGCAAAAAATGTAAAGCCTTTGCCTCGATGTTCAAACCCGTACACGCACTCTGCAGCTATAAGGCAGGCCCTTCAATCCACGATTTAACTTTGGCGGCCGAGGGCGCTTTGCGTCCGGCAAGCCCCGCCTATCACAGCAAAGACCTGAACAAGTGGGCCCGCAAGTCGGAACTGCTCCTGCGTTTGGCGGGTGTGGATCTCCCCGAGACACCCGACACCCCATCACAGCTGGATATCTTCGATGATCCAAACCTCGATCCATATAATGTGGAATGCCGGCGGGCCGTGGTTTCTTGGTACGTCGAAAACCGCGAGGCGCTTGCGAAAACGCCGGGAAAAATGATGCAAGGCTTCTTCGATACCCTCGAGCAGCGCAGCATGGAACGGCTCGTCGAGGAAGAGCAGGACTACCGTACAGTGCAGGTTGAAACACCACAGGGAGACCCGATTTGACCATTGAATATTTTGGCCTGATCTTGGGCTTCTTTGCATTCCTCTTCCTTGTGCAACCCCTCCTCGCCTCGGGAAAGAAAAACAGCTGGGAGATCACATCCCCCCTGGTCATCGATGGGGATACGATCTTCTCGGACGGCCGGAAGATCAGATTGCACGGTATTGATGCACCTGAAATGGATCAGGCCGGTGGCCCCGCTGCAAAAGCCTTGTTGGATCACATGCTCAGCGGCGAAAAAATCACCGTCGTTCAGACGGGCGAGGACCAATATGGTCGTCTCGTTGCGCGGCTCCATACCCATGAGGGTGACATCTGCAGGATTATGGTGGCCCGCGGATATGCTGTCGCATCGTTCCATGATGACTACAAAAGCACACAAAAACGCGCAGAACGTCAGCGGTCCGGGTTGTGGAATACCGGTGGCATCATCGATCCTGCCATACACCGCCGGAAGACACAGCGTGATCGGGGTGCGCGCGCATGAACTATTGGGATATCGCGGCGGCTTTGTTGAATCTTCTATTTTCCAGCATCATCAGGCTTTCGGGTGATCAGGCGTACGCGGTATTGGTATCTTTCACTTTTGCAATGACATGTGTCAGCCTCTACCTGATTGCGAATACGGCGATAATGTTGCTGTATGGATTCCGTGACCTGAGAACTGAAAGATAAACCACATGACTATGAGCAAGTTTCTGATCTGGAGTGATATCCACGAGGAGTTCGAGGACTTCGATCTTTCAGCCCCCTCCCCTGAAGGTGTCGATGCCCTTCTGGTTGCCGGTGACATTTGGACGAAGGGCAGATCGGTCAAGAAACTTGAGCGCATCGCGGCCTGGGCTGGTGTGCCAGTGATCGCAACCGCCGGGAACCACGACTATTACGGTGACAACATCATGAAGTCAGACCAGCGCATGGCGCGCCAGGCGGAAGAGAGCGCGTATGACATTCGCTTCTTGAACCCTGGCACAACGCAGGTGAATGATGTGCGCATCATCGGTGCCACGCTTTGGACGGATTACCGGCTGCGCTGCCCCACGGGCGACAATTGGATTGTACGCAACGCCTGCCAAACGGTGATGAATGATCACAAGCGCATTCGTTGGGGGTTCGGAAGTTTCCGCCCGGTCAGTGCTGACGATCTTGCGGGGATCCACCTGCAGCACAAAACCTACATCGCCGGGAAGTTGGCTGAGCCCCATGATGGGCCCACCCTGGTCATGACGCATCATGCGCCCTCCGGACAATCGGTGAAATACCGCAGCACAGAAGAGCTGCATGATCATGCATACGCGTCGAATCTCGACGATATGATCCTCGATACGCAGCCGGATTACTGGATTCACGGCCACACCCACAACCCAGAAAGCTACCAGATTGGTGTCACAAAGGTCCTGGCCAACCCGAAGGGGTATCCCGGCGACAATCCCGATTTCAACAAGATGAAGATCTTCGACATTGGACGCCCTGAACATGATGTTGAGGGACCATGCCCCTAGAACACTACGAAGGGGCGACTGTCATCAATGGTCAAATCAGTCTGGACTGTTCGGGGACACATGACGCTAGCACGCGGGCAATATCTGATCCTGATGTGAGCACCTTGACGCAAGCCGCGCATAGACCGGGGTGGCATTCAGGGACCCTTGAGGAAGAACTGCGTCTGGCAAAATATGATCAGATCAAGGATATGATTGGATTGAGAAATTTTGACAGCCAAGGCAATCTGGAGCTGGAGACATGAACAATTATACTCGGCGCGCTGCGCTTTTTGGCGGCGGTGCGCTGCTCGGCGGAGTTGCAATGCGCCAAAGCATGCCGAGCAATCCAAGCCTTGATGGTGTGCAGATTGTTCAACCCCGTCAGAGTGCCACTATGCTGAACGATGCCAGCGGTTTAAGCGAAACGCCGATCTCCCGCCACATCGTGATGCGGGATGACCGCGGCGAGGCCTTAATCACAGCCATCCGGGCTGAACTTACCGAGGCGAGAAGCGAGGGGCGCTGTGTCAATGTTGGTGCAGCACGGCATTCCATGGGTGGACAGGCCATTCCGCGTGGCGGCCATGCAATCACCTTCGACGGCAATAAAATCGAGATCGATAGAGACCATTCCTTTATGCGTTGCCATGCTGGCGCGCGCTGGAGAGACGTCATTGCGACGGCCGACCCTCTGGAGCTTGGTCCGCGCGTCATGCAGTCAAACAACGACTTCGGCATTGCGGCAACCTTCTGCGTGAATGCCCATGGCTGGCCTGTGAAAGAAGGGCCGATGGGGAGCACGGTGCGCGCATTCGACATGGTTTTGCCGGATGGAGATCTGGTCAGCTGCAGTCCGACCCAGAACGCAGACCTCTTCGATATGACAATGGGGGGCTATGGGCTCACCGGGATCATCACACAGATGGATGTTGATCTGCGGCCCAACCAGCGCCTGACCCCGAGCTTCGAGCCCATGCCGGCAGAAGAGTTCGGTACCCGCTTTATTGACGCCCTGGCAGATCCGGACGTCACCATGGCTTACGGCCGTCTTTCGGTCGATCGTGCCGCATTCATGTCCGAGGCTTTGATGATCACCTACCGGGCCACCGAAGATCAAAATGATCTGCCGCCGGCCGCTGGATCCGGTGCTGCCGCGCGCGTCGCCAGCCTCATCTATCGTGCCCAGCTGGGGAATGAAGGGATGAAGCGCCTGCGCTGGTGGTTCGAAACCGGGCTCGCCCCCCGCATCGGCGGCGGCCCGGTGACCCGCAATTCACTGATTAATGAGCCCGTTGCCACCCTCGATGACAGAGACCCCTATAGAACAGACATTCTGCATGAGTATTTTGTCTCTCCAGACCGGTTTCCGGAGTTCTTGAATATTTGCCGAGAAGTCATACCGAGCTCTTATCAGGAGTTCTTGAATGTTACCCTGAGGTATGTCGACACCGATCCGCGCAGCTGGCTGTCCTATGCGCCCGTACCGCGCATTGCAGCGGTGATGTCTTTCAGCCAGGAAATGACTTCCCGCGCCGAGGAGGATATGGCGCGCATGACGCATGCGCTCATCGAAGCTGTGATCAGCATCGGCGGAACCTACTATCTACCTTACCGCCCACACGCGGACCAAATGCAGTTCGAACGCGCCTACCCACGCGCGGCAGAATTCGCGGCCGCCAAGCGGACACTCGACCCCGATTTGGTGCTCCGGAATAACCTTTGGGATCAATATCTGGAGACCCTATGACCCTTATACAGAAAATCGCTCTGGGCTATTTCGTTGTCCTGATGGGGGCTGCATCCCTGAATTACATCCCGGGCCTGACCGACGACGAGGGTCTGGCGTTCGGCATCTTCGCACTGGATATCTTCGATGATGCGTTGCACGTAGCCTCAGCCTTGTGGGCACTTGCCGCGGCCCTAACGAGCCCGCGCGCCAGCAAGATCTTTCTTGTGATCTTTGGCACTCTCTACCTTGGAGATGGGGTAATCGGCATCTTTACCGGGTATGGGTATCTTGACCTCGGCATCTTTACCAACGGATCAGACGGGTTTTCTTTCAGTCTCTTCAGAGTGCTGGCCAATCTTCCGCATATCGCCTTGGGTGGTGTGGCGCTTGGTGCAGGCCTGAAGCTGGGTCGTGGATTGTGATCAGATTTATCAAACGGATAATCATGTCATTGCTGGTGGTTACTGCATGCCTTGCAGCCCCCGTTGGGTACATCGAGGTCGCCTGCCGGCCAGATGGGCAACCACACCCCTACGCATCGATCCTGCCGGAGTCACAGCACCGCGCTGAAGGGCGGACCCTGCTCACATACCCTGAGTGGCATATCGTTCATGCCTATGAAGAATATGCGGAAGTCATCCGCACCGATGATCCTCATGACTTCGATTATCTGAGATCGATCGGTGGCTTTTGGGGATCACTGTGCAGCCTGTCAGAGGCCTCCGGTCCCCATGGCGGATTTCCGGCCTCCTTTAAGCAAACCATCTATACGATTGGTGTAAGCTTCACAGCTGAGATGCTGGCCAAGGCGGCCTATGAGGAAACTGTCGGGCGCGCAGCGACCTGGATGCGGGGCGAGGAGCGCGCCACTCTGGATAGACTTTCGGCCAGTCAGGCACGTTCTTACAGTCATTTCTTGCGTCAGGTTCCTTGGTATAAATGGGACTTCCGTAAGGATGCCTTAGATCTCTCAGAACAGACAAACCCGACAATGCGCGATACCGAGCGCCGCATTTTCCTGGGATTGGAGTACAAAGCAAAGGCGCAATACGCCAAACTGATCTCGGCCGCAGTCGCTAATATGGAACCTGATGCGCTCCGGCTGCGCATGATCGTCAAAGACATCAATGTCATGGATCTTGGATCCTTCGATGAAATCAAGGTCATTCAGCGTCACCCTGTGGGTATTGAGATCGAAACCCCGCGGTACCGCGCACTGACCGATTTACTTCAACGTCTGGCGATGGCTGGTGCCAGTTTTGTGGAGATCGCGGGCAACGACGACATTCTGTACACAGCCATTGCGCGCGGCGATCTTCCCGGAGCTCTCTACAGCACCAAGCGTCAGGGCTTTGATGACCAGCGGCATCTTGTATTGGTGCGGGTCAGCGAGCTCGCAGAGCAGCTGAAATCGCTTGAGTCCCGTGACCTGACGTTAGAGCATATCCATGACTATTAGGGCCTGGGTGCTGGCCTTATCAGGCGTGGTCCTATCCATCCTGACCCTGCAATTGGGCGTTATGTATTTCACCAATGAGGCTCCTGGCGCCGTGGTTCTTTTCCCGCCTGATGGCTTCATCGCCGGCCTACCGCAAGACATCGCGGTTGTAGGTGCGGGCCGCAACTGGATCTCCCTGCGATCTGATATCGATAGGCTGGGACGTGAGCTCTACCGCGCCGGTGCCCCTGTCGTCCTGCCAGCGGGCCTGCCAGGATGCTTGCCGATTTCAGGCACATCTGGACAAAACACCCCCGTCTGACACGGGGTTTATGTCTACCATTCTCAACGTATCTACCCGAGAGGGTGGAAAGTCGTGGATAACTCGAGAGAGGTTGCGAAAATCGCAGTCCAAACTCTTATGGTATTCCTCAAGTCCGGCGCAGCATCTGCCTGCGTCAAAACGCGAGGTAAAACATGGATCATGAAATCATCGACAGCTCCTCAGGGCCCTTCGGTAAAGTCGAGGTCCTGCAATATGCGCAGCTGGCTGGCTCATCTGATGCGCGCTCTGCGCAAAGCCTGTTTTTCGTCACCCAGGCCGGCATGCGGCTGAAGAAAGTGCGGATTACACTACCCAGCATGAAGTCGAAGATCCGCGTAGAGCCAGGCGCGCTGTATTACATGCATGGTGCTCTCGAAATGAAAGCCACCACTGGTGGCGGCCTCATACGGGGGCTCGCGCGCAAAGCGCTGACGGGGGAAACCCTTTTCGTTAACGAAATACACGGCAAAGGGGAGGTCTATCTCGAGCCGACGTTCGGCCATTTCCTTCTGGTCGATCTCGATGATGATGAAATCATCGTTGATAAGACCATGTTTTACGCCGGTCTTGGCGAGCTGACAGTATCGGCTGCACTCAACAGAACCATTGCCGGCCTGGCCGGAGGAGAGGGTTGGTTTCAAACCAAAATCACCGGCACCGGAACGGTCGTACTTTTTTCACCCGTTCCGATGAACGAAGTCCAGGTTTTCCAGCTCAACGACTCCAAGCTCTCGGTGGATGGCAACTTCGCCCTGATGCGCACGAAGGGTGTCGACTTCACCGTCGAGAAGTCCTCGAAGAGCTGGGTGGCAACCTCCGTCTCAGGTGAAGGTCTGCTCCAGACGTTCAAAGGGACGGGCACCGTTTGGATCGCGCCCACACAGGGTGTCTACAAGCAACTGGCCACAGAGAATGGTCTTTCAGAGCTCGCCGGCCCTCCAGGTGCCCGGTCGACGCATGTATGAGGGGACATGAATGATGGCCATAGATGATTTCAAATCTGTTGAAACAGATGAGCAGGTCCCTTACGCGGGTCAGAAAGATAAAATGGCGCGCGAGGACAAGATTGTTCTGACCGTTATCATCGCTGTGCTGAGCCTGATTTTCATTGGAGGGCTTTTGCTCATCCAGGCAGGGCTCGCCCTCTTTGGCTATGCCACAGATAGCCTCTCGGACGGGATCGGGTTGCGCGGTGCCTTCTTTGCAAGTCTGGTAATCTCATTTGTATTCATGGTGGTCTTCGCCTTGGTCGGCGGAGACGGCGTCGTTGGCGAGCTGGGTCTCATGTTGATCGGATATTTCGTCATGTTGGCCTTTTTCACAATATCGATTGCCATGATCCTGTGATCGTTGAAGATCGCATTACCGCAGACTGTATCTGCGGCACCGAGGTTTAATCTCAATGTCGGGGGGGCAAGATGCCCCCCTTTAACTAGCACTCCACGCACAATTTCAGGAGTATCGCAGTTCAGTGCGCGCCTTTGTATCTGCAGGTTTGAAACCGGTAACGGATTCCACGCCATGGACGTCGACATAGGCCCGATATTCGTCCCATGTGTCGAGCAGCTGGGCCAGAACCTGGCGTCGTGTCAGCTGTCCGCGCTTACCAATTAGCTTCGCGCGGATCTTGATCAGCGGGTTGCCCCGCATCAGGCCTTCGCCGTTCATCATCTGCTGGAGAAAGACTTCCGAAAGCTGATCATCCTGACGGCGGATATGCGCAATGAAGAAGGTCAAGATCCCGGCCGAACCGATTTCCTGCATCTCTTTTTTACGCGACACCGGGAAGGCATCCATAAGCTCGGGATGTGCCTTGATTGTTGCCTCGATCTCCGTAGCAGAAGGTGCGCTACGATCTCCGGGTGCCATGTTGTTGTCGACCCGCCATTGGAGTTTGGCTGCAGCCGCCAGCACCCGCTCATCACCCTTCGCGATATACTTGCGGTGTGCATGACGCGCATGCATGTCGAAAGTCGCAAAGGCTTCCTTTGCGATACCCGTGGCGATCATAACCTCAATGCCTGCGTCCGCCTTGACCACCGCTTCCAGTCGGTGTTGACCATTCAGTAGCGTGGCTTCGCCGCTGGACGGGTCTCCGGCAAAGGCGATGGGCTGGGCGTTCATCATCCAGTTTCCGGCCCGAATATCCCGCGCAATGGAATTGACATGGGTGGTCTGAATTTTGCGGTTCGAAGTGTTGAACCGTTCCAGCCACTGTGCCGCAACATCGGGTGTCAGATAGACCAAGCGCAAATCTGCATTTACAGGGACAGCATTCCCCTTCGCGCGCAATGCATCAATCATCACGCTGCTTGCGTCGATGACCTCGGTACCCAGGTTCAGCCCGGCATATCCGACAAGCTTAGGCATGCCGAGGTTTGGCGGCGTGTCTTCCATGAAGGCCTTCCGCGAAGCTGGCGCACCCTCTGCGTCCAGATGGCAATCACCGAAGTCCCGTGTCCATCCATATGGCACCTCGGGAGAAACGCCTGCTTCCAGATCGTTCATCGCCTGGATACCCATAACGATCATCTCATCCACCTCAGGCTTCAGACCCCGAGCGCGGTCATGGGCCATTTGCAGTGCCAGCTCTTTGGCCGGGTGACCTCGTGACAGGAGCTCATGGTCACGCATGTGTTTGAACAGCGCCAGGGCGAGGTGTGATTTGCCAGCTCCATTTGCCATATATGCCACGACAGGGCGGGCAGTTGAGTGCAATGGGCAACCACGCGTCTCCTCGGACATCTCGACCGCATCTATAAGGCCCGGGTTCAATTCAAGAACCTGATCATAACGCGCCCAGCTCACTGGGGAGGCTGGCTTACCAAAGGACCCGCGCTCAATGCGGATCAACTTAGCCATGGTACGGATAAGCGATCCGGCATGGGCGATACCACGCGCTTCCAGAACACCTGCGTAAGAGCGCCGACGATGCTGGTCGATCGTGTGTACTGTATCTCGCTGGATGCCATTCACAACCAATGTACGGAAACTCTCGCCAGACATTACTGAAGCCATGAGCCGTTTGCGGCCATCTAAAAGCTTGCCTTCAGTATCAAACAAGATTGGTTGCGCATTGTAGATCCAGGCGCGAGCAGACATTGCGTCGACATAGGGCTTCAGCGATTTCGCATCAACATCCTCACGGTTCGGGTTCGAGCTCAGGATTAATGCGGCACAGTCAGGTGTGATATTGCGGACCTCGTAATTGAGACCGGTTTTCGCAGCTGTTAAATTCCGCGATGCGCGATGTGCGTCAAGGTTAATGGGTAGTGCTTTCTGAGTGTTCTCTGAACGCATGATATTCTCCAAATATTTTTACGGGTATGCCGCGGCACCCCTAGAAATGCCTCTATAATGCGATTAGTAATTATTATTCTTTTTCGCATGGCAACCCAATTTTTGCTTCAAGTTAGAACTAAAGACAACTTTAGAGGGTGTCTCGCAAACTGAGTGTCTTTTTCGCAACACTGTTTCTCTATTTGTTCTACTCATAAAGTATGAATTCGAGATGGGCTGTCATTTAACAGGGGTTTTCCACAGTCCAGACCAACGGTTTGCGAAATACTTAATGATTCGCGGTTATATTTTCGCAACCGTGACATAGGATTCCTTGGGAAACAGATAAACTCAGGGTAAGCACAATGAAAAAACCGATCATTTATGATTGCGATGGCGTACTTCTCGACATCATCGGGGGATTGAGAAAAGCCTTATGGGAAATCGACGGCATCAAGACCAACGGTCCTATCCCGCGCTCGTATGATTTGAAAGAATGGATGGGTGTGGACGATCAGGCCTTCGTCATTGATCGTATTTTGCGCTTCAATAACGGTGAGGGTGATTATTTTTCAAATCTTGAACCCCTGCCGGGCTCTGTGGAATTTGTCAAAGCTATGCGCGAGCGCGGATATACTGACTCAGTTCTTACGGCGGCCGGTAAAGAAGCGAAGATCAAGGCGGGACGCAGGTCTAATCTGGATCGCGCCTTTGGTGGGTTTACCGAAATAAAGTATGTTGGATTGACTGAATCCAAAAAGCCGTTCCTGGAGAAAATGCCTACGTCATGGTTCATCGAGGATAATATCGGCAATGCACATCTTGGAGCTGCAACCGGCCATGACACGTTGCTTATCGAGTACGAGCACAATGCGACAAAGACGGGTGACGAAGATTTCCGGCGGGTTAAGGACTGGGCTGAAATCCGCAGTATCTTTGACGCCCAGCACGTCCCTGCACCCACATTATAAGGACCAGACATGAGCGATTGGAAAACCCTCCCCGGCGCGCCCCTGACAGAACAGGTATTCGCCATAGGTGATGTCCATGGTCAAGCCAAAGCGCTGCGTAGCGCCTTGGTACAGATCAAGGATACCCCTCGAAACGGAATGCCGTCTCATCTGATTTTTACAGGTGACATCATCGACCGCGGTCCGCAAAACCTGGACTGCATTGAGGCTGTTCGTTCTGCCTGTGAGCTTGCGAATGTCGATAAGGTAACCTTTCTTCCTGGCAACCATGAGCTCATGTTGCTGGAGGCGGTACGTCAACCACACTGGGGTATGAACCTCTGGGCCCAGAATGGTGGCATGGCCGTAATTAATGAAATCGATCCCGAAGGAAAGATCCGGCTGGTCGATGATATCGCCCGAACTCTTGGAGTTGAACTGGGGTCCTTCATTTCATTGATCGATGCCGCGCCGGACTATCTGCGCCTGGCCGATGTCCTCTTCGTCCATGCTGGTATCTCGCCCCATGAGGATATGGATACCTTCCTTAACCAGGGGCGGGACATGCCTTCAAAGATGAGCGATCACTGGGCATGGATCCGTGATGAGTTTCTCTACCACGAGGGCGGCTGGGACGCGCATGGCCACCTGGTCATTGTTCACGGACACACGCCCCACAACATGGGTCAGCGCATTGACCCTGCAATTGCGGGTCAATATCTGGACCGCGTCGATACGCATCACCGTGTCTGCATCGATGCGGGCGCGGCCGGCATGGATCAGGTCGCTTTGTTGGAGTTTTCGGGGGACCAGTACAGGATCACCGTAACGCATGAGGTGCCCTTCAATCCTGCGCTTGAGGAAACAGTAACGCCAGATGAATGCGAAAACGAAATCCGATAGTGAAAGGATCGACTTGTCATGACAAACCTATTCACGAACGCCCCTTGGACCCGTCTCCAGGGAACGCCCGTTTTCGAAGCAGCTATGCAGCATCAATCCTCTAATAAGCGGCGCCACTATCACAATGCTGATCATGTCATGCGCCTCTATCAGCATGCTGCCTCAACCTTCGACTACCCCTACTCCCGGGCCCTGGATCTGGCCATCGTGAGCCATGACGTTATCTTCGACTGCCGGGAGGCGCGCGAAATGCGCTCGATAGACTGGCTCGAGGACTACCTGCCGCAAGGTAGTGATGATCCGGATTTTATGGCCGCAAAACACTATATCATGACGACGATCAATCACGTGCTCACCCCAGCTCCCGAAATGGCACTTCTGGATCTTGCTGATTTTATCGACCCCCACGTCAGTGCCGCGAATACCGAGTTGTTGCGTCTCGAGGCGCGCGATCTACACGGTGTGAAGCCGGAGATTTTTGCCATGGGATGCAGCGGCTATCTTGAAGGTCTCCTGAAGCGCTTCAAAACCGGCGTGGGGTACGTTCCCAGCGCTCACCTACATCTGCATGGCCAGATTTGCCACGGCATCTTCAAAACCAAGGCTTCGCTTCACGCAGCATGTATAAAACCGGAGACCCTCATTGTCTGAAAGCCGTATTTCAACCCTGAAGCCATCAGTCACCCGAACAACGGATGGAAAGAAGATCGACAGATGGCGTGTCGAATTACCCGATGGCCATGATGAGATCACGGTCGCCATGCACGCCACCCATGACGGCATCCATTTTGTTGCAAAGGGACGGCACCCCTGCCTTGACGGGCTCGAATGGCAGGGAAGCGATCTTGCTGTGATACGCCAGTCGGTCATGGAGGACGTCGAGAAGGCTGCCAAGCGCTATTTCGAAACAGATTGGACCCCGGCCGTGGCTGTTGAGGTCAATCTCTATAACCGGAGCCATAAAGATAAGATGCGGGTCCAGCTCGAAGTGAGCATCACTGACCTGTTCACAGATCCGACAAAGCCGGTAGGCAATCAGGGGGAAACACATGTCCTCAAGGAGAGCCGGCCGATGATCATGATGCAAAGGTCGCACGATCAAAAGTTTGAAGTCGACACCAACCTGAACACCTCCAACATGCTCTATTTACATGAGCGTGGTGTGATCGCATCCCGCACGATCGTAGGAGAGGATTTACGCCACCAAGCTATGGCCTTCACAAAGACTCTCGAAGATTTTTCCATACAGCTGATGCGACGCACCGCACCGGATGTGGTTAGAATGGAAGGCCTGCCATCGCCTGAAGATCTTGCCCTGATCCTGCGCGAGGCAATCGACAATCCCGAGACCAAGTCTTTGGACAATCGCGACCCGGACTTTGACTAATGCGAAAATCATCATTGCATAAATTGAGGCCGGGCCATACCTGGAAATAATAACAGCCGTTATTGATCCAAAAGGAATACTTTGATGCAAGACATCTCCCCTGCCCCCGATGAAGTTGTAGAGAAGTCGGCAGATCAGATCCTGATCGAGGATCTGATGGAAAAGATCGATGGCCTGTCCTCAGATTTGGACGCGGCGATTGAGGTAGCAGTATCACGTGGCGCTGTGTCTTGGGCCGAACTCAATTATCCGGGCCATCCGGCATTGGATAAGGGGTCTGCGCCAATGAAGGTGGCTGCGGCTGCGGGCATGAGCGCCTTGAAGAGCCTTCATGATGAATACACCAGCGCGGCAGCAGCCGCGACGCGTAGCCTCGAGGGCCAGGGCCCAGCAGAGGCTGTGTTTGACGATATGGATAGTTCTCAAGTTCAGTTCTTTAAGGATATCTCCGAAGTATCGGCTGCCGGTGTAGAGAAGTTCATCGCGGGCTATCTTCCCGAGACACGGGAAAGCTTGAATGAAGAGGTGCGCCAGCTTGCGAAAAGAACCGCACGAATTGAGCGAAACGCCTGCCTCGCGGCTGTCGGTAAAACCGTAGCGCCCGTTTCGGGAACGCCGTATAGCGTTGGCCCGCGCAAGTTTAAGGCCTCAATCTGTGAAATGACAGACTTGGATCTGGACACGGTACCAGGAATGGATCTGTTCTGATGGCGGAGACTTATGCCCGCGCTGACCTTGATCTGATCAAGAAAATTATCCCGCATCGTGATCCCTTTCTAATGATCGATGAGGTGATCGAGATCGACGGATACAAGTCCGGTGTTGGGATCAAGAACGTCCGGGCGGATGACCCCATTCTAGCCGGTCATTTCCCCGATGATCCGGTATTTCCCGGCGTTCTGATCATTGAGGCTATGGGGCAGACAGCAGGGCTCGTAGCAGGTCTGGGCATGCGCGCGTACGGATCAGATGGACCTGTAGGCCGTGTTGCTTTGATGACGATCGATAAGGTCCGGCTCAAACATCCGGTCTACGGCGGGGATCGCCTGGAGTTGCATCTACAGACCCTCAGGGGCGGGCCAGGGGCACGCATCTGGACATTCAAGGGTGAGGCCAAGGTTGGCTCTAAAACCGTCTGTTTGGCAGAATTCAACGGCATGCACGATACATCACAGAAGTAGATAAGGGATCCATAGGATGTCGGAAATAAAAACACTGGCATTGTCCACTGATCAGGCCGGGCATCTTGCAGACCTCGTCAGTATGGCGATGATCGGGTTCGCGCTCGTTAAACAGCACGGTGCGGTTCCGGAAGACAATCCCGTCCTGGCGAGCTTCATGCCGCTTGTGCGAGATGAGCTGGATCAGCGCAAGGTAGCTCAGCTGGAGAAGGCATCCCTAAATTACGGGATTGGTCTTAATCACACGTTGGAGGTCTGACGCTTTCCTCATTTCGATTTTTCGTGGCCTCCCGGTATGTTGATAAAACACCACCTGTCGGAGACCGCGAGAGATGCGAATAAAAGAAGCGCAAAAACGATTCAAGGAACTTGACCGTCAGAACCGACGTGTCTTCACGTCCGGTGATATGCGCAAATTCTACCCTCAGGATAGTGACAAGGCGATTGCAGATGGCATCTCACGACTGATGGCCTCAGGTGATCTGGAGCGCCCTGCCAAGGGCATCTACGTCTACGCAAACACGATCCATCCACGCACGCACCTCGTCTATGAGGTCGCGCGCGCCCTGCGCCGCGGGTTTCACACCTACCTATCGATGGAAAGTGCCTTATCTGAATATGGGGCTATTTCCCAAGTGCCGTCCGGGCATATCACCTTCATGACAACAGGCCGGCGCGGTGAATTCAAAACGCCCTACGGCAATATCGAATTTACCCACACAAAACGAGACCCGGCAGACTTCGTGGCAGACCTCCGCGACAACAATCGTCCATTGCCGATTGCTTCGTGTGAACGGGCCTATGTGGACCTCAAGCGTGTTGGCCGAAACCTGCATCTTGTGCAAATGGATGAGGTTGAAGAAGAGATCGCGCGCGCAAAAACAATGGAGATGACTGATGCAGAATTTTGCTAAGCTCGTAGATCTCGCAATAACACCGGGTTCAGAAGGTCTGCGGCCGGTCATCGAGAAGGAAATCCTCCATTACGACATTCTCTTCGCGTTGGATCGCGAGAACCTACTTGGGGATCTGACTTTCCAGGGAGGCACATGCTTGCGGCTCTGCTACGAGTCGCCACGCTTCTCCGAGGACCTGGATTTCGTAGGAGGGTTCGATTTCACGCAAGACCGTCTGATGAAGATACGCGAATGTGTTATGGACCACATCGGCATGCGTTATGGCCTCGAGGTCGATGTGAAAAATCCGAAACAGATGAGCGAAGAAGTCACCTACTGGGGTTTGAAAACCGATCGGTGGCAAGTTGCGGTCACCACGAATGCCGGGCGGGCGGATCTCCCGCGCCAGAAAATCAAGCTCGAGGTGGCTAATGTTCCGGCTCATACCAGCACGCTGCGTCCAGTGAACCGGAACTACAACTTCCTGCCACCAAGTTATCAGGACCTCCTGGTGCCAAGCGAAACCAAGAACGAGATCATGGCCGACAAAGTCGTGTCGCTCTCTGCCTGCCGCCACTACATCAGATATCGCGATATATGGGATTTACAGTTCCTAAAGCGCAGCAAGGCAGTATTGGATCCAGGGCTCGTCGAGACCAAAATCCGCGATTACCAGTCGGATGATTTCAAAACAAGTCTCGGTGAAATGCGTGATGATGTTCGAAAAATTGCTATGTCTGATACTTTCAAGAACGAGATGATCCGTTTCATTGAGCCGGCTTCCCGCGCGCGGACTTTGGATAAGCCCGGGTTTTTCGAGTATCTGGGTGACACAGTCAGCGAAATTCTTTCCGAGGCCTATGACACACTTTACGAGCCAGTCCCGGAATTCGATTACTGATCCGGACATTCATGTGGATAGAAGCTGACTAGTATTTGTCTCGAAAATTGAGCTTCGGTAGACTGTTGGCAACTGCCACGATCTATAGAAGAACTCATGCGAAAATTACTGACTTCAATCTTGATGGGCGTAGTGCTCTGCACCGCACTGCCTGTTTCGGCCGGCACGTCCGGAGGCGTGACATACCGCTATCTCGATCGTCCATTTCTGGAATTGTTGGGGTACCTTGAGGGCCCGAAAGGATATAACGACATCACGGGTTTTACCGACCTGCGGCCGGTCCGTCCCGTCTCCCAAATGACCATTCGCGAGGTGCTCGACTTTCAGATGATGCTACGTCAAAAGGGCGCGAAATCGTCCGCCATGGGCCGGTATCAGTTCATCTACAAGACCCTCGACTATCTTGTTAAGTTGCATGACATGGATACCAATCAGCTCTTCGACAAACGGATGCAGGACCATCTGGCACGACTAGAAATGGCACGTTGCGGATTTTACGATCGAACACTGGACGTACGGGAGGTTGGTGACTGTCTGGCGCACACTTGGGCAGCTCTTCCACTGCTGACAGGAAAGAACCGGGGTAAATCACGCTACGTGGAAACCGGGATCAACTCTGCACGCACCTCCCCTGAAGTCATGGAGGCCATTCTGCGCGCGCGCTCTGTACGTGATGTTTTGCTGGCGGCAGAGCTTAAGCCTGCACAAGCTGGCTTCAACGTCTCCGGACAGATATATGGCAACAAGGGTCACCCCATGCGACTGGCGCGTGTGCGCCGCGCTGCAGATCTCGACGGGCCCAGCCAGCTGGCGCCGCGGCGCTCCCCTTCCCCTGAGCCACGGCCCAAGAACCTAGAGATCCAGTAATATAAAACTGTGGATAGCCTGAGCTTTTGTTTTGTTATCCAGAGACCCAAATCGTATTCCTATAATGGAACCTAAATTCGCAACGCGAGGACCCCGATGAAACTGAATATGCGCACTCTCCTTTTGATGGCCGCAGCACCGGCCGTGCTCGCGGCTTGCGACAATGCTGATCTCACAGCACGGACTGTATTCCCCGATCCTGCCAACCACCCCTATGTTGCCGAGCCCGCCGGCTCACAGATGATGGCAGAGGCCAGCGGGCGTAAACGCGTACGGGACCTGCGCTCCGAAGTGACCGGCAACATCGCCTATTTGCGCTCTCATCTTGGTGAAGATCGCTCTTATATTCTGGACATGAAAGACAGCCTTTTGGTCACCATCCCCGGTGCCGGCGCTTTTGATGCGCGCACCGCGAACCTCACCGACAGCGGCATTGATGCTGTTGCACGTGTCGCCGCATCGATGATTGAATTCCCCCATACCCGGATTGCTATTGCCGGCCACGTTCAGGGCTCGAAATCGGATTATGCTGACCAGATCCTTTCAGAGCGTCGCGCGGTGGCTGTAAAATCTGTCCTCATGTCTCGTGGTATTGATGAATGCCGTATTGGCGTCATCGGTAAATCTGCGGATGATCATGTTGCCGCGCCGATCACTGAGCGCCGCAATCAGTATAATGATCGCATCGAAATCATGATGAAGCCGTATCAGGATGGTGCCTGCGTCTGATCTCATCATAAATGTGTGACGAAAAAGGCCCCTTTGGGGCCTTTTTGGCATTGGTAATTGATTTCCCCTAAAAGTTGATATCGACTCCATCGAGATTTAACAGAAGACATTGTTTTGGAGAAACCATGAAGACTTTCCCAGTTCTAGCCAGCGCGCTTCTCGCGTGCGCCCTTCCGGTATTTGCGGAAGTTGTTGAACTCAAAGACGGCCGCACCATAGACCTGAAGGATGACGGGACCTATGAGATCATCGCGTCAGAGGTCCCCAGTGGAGATGCCTATGTGGCATTTCAAGAAAGCTTCTTCACCCACCACACCAGTGAGTATAAGCAGAAGTCGGTCCGTTTTATGCCCGTTTACAGGAATGTCGGAGAAAAGAAGATCGTCGGAATGAAGTTCACGGCGTCATTTCAGAACTCATTCGGGGAAGAAATCGTCCAGTTCAAAGGCGATAGCGACGAGCAGGTACAGCCGGGCTCGACCTCGACGCACAAGCTCTTCTACGTTTTGGAGGACAACCCATTCATCGCGGGCGAGACCTACGATAAACTGCTGCCACTGGTCACCAATAAGTCAGGACGCATTGAGGTCAAACCGATAATGATAGCGCTTGAGGGTGGTGAGATCATCAACCTGACGCAGTAGGCCTGCTACGCAGCGCGGCCGGGCAGTTCCGGCCGCAGTGTATCTTATGCGTCCACAAGCTCTTCCTTGCGGTCATCAATCATGGTTTCCAGAGTAATAACGGTCACCTGCTCAAGATCGAGACAAGAATCCAGGTCCTGTTCATAGATCAGCGTGAAATCGTCGATCGTTTCCTGGTCCCAGCCTGCATGGTCCACCTCGAACTCGGTGCGTGACCTGTCAACGTTGTCCCAAAGGAAGACCGACAGCAATCTCATCATCTGTAGTTCAGATTTGGGAAGATCCTTGCTGATACGAGAACCTAGATCTTCACGCGCGCGACCATCAAGCACCGCACCTGCCATGTGCAGACCACCAGGTACGGCTGAATTTTCGGGTAGATCCAAAACCTCACGCAATATTGCAGGCCAGGTGACAGGGGTATCTTCATTGGCCCAGAGGATCACGGGAAGATCAGGATGAAAGAGGTCGATCCGCTCGGTCAGTTCAGACCAGAGCGGCCGTATATGCGCGAGCTTTTCAGCACGATCGCCGTTCATGGCACCTGAGTTGAGCATCGCCGCCATGACAGCACCAGGATTGGCGGCACTGAAAAAAAGTGTCATTTCCCTATTCGGAAAAAGGTTACGAAGATATTCTATCCGGTGATGGGCTTCACCGTAGATGACACCCCCCGCAAAGATGTCCGATGGGGCGGACATGAAGTCATTGAACGACAGGACCAACAGTTCGGCGCTCTCATCCAGGGTCTCGCTCATCCGCTCAACTTCCAGCGGCATGAAGACCCCGCCTTCGGCGCCGCGGACCTTCCGGCTGAAAACCTCCCGGTACTTCTGCGGATCGGGTATTGAAACTCCCGTTTTTCGCAAGCTTAGCGCAATTGGTCTCAGCGTCCTAATGAGCTGATCACCCGCGTAAAAGGGGATAGAAAAATGCACATGGATGCGGCCCCGACTTTCGAACATCTACTGTCTCCTTATATCGCTTTTCACACAGCTATGTCAGGCCGTTTCATATTTCAGGACAATTGTGCGAAAATCACAGTATTTTTGAAATATTAGATTCCTTCTCAGGACCTTAATATCGCAAAGGCGACCCCGGGGGAGGGCCGCCTTTGCTGCTGACACTGACAAGGGGGGCTTGCCGGTATCAGTTCCCGATGATGGAGGGGCGAACCATCAAAACCATACGCGTCCGGGTCGTACCACCCTCGCGGCTGTCACGAACACCCATGGAGCCCAGGATGCCGACGCCTTTCTTGCTTTCGCTCGAAGCGCGTTCCTGCTCATAACCGCCCATGACCAGGGTCTCACCCGGGGACATGGTCAGCGTGTACTCAACGGCACGCTGATCGGCATCTGGCAGCTGCACGAAGCCCTGACCGGTGTCGAAGGTCTCGAGTGAGTTCAGCTCGGACTGGGTTACCCAGACGGACAGATGGATCTTTCCGTTCTTCATCAGACGCGGCAACGCGTAGATGGCGATGCCAGAATTGATGTCATCGGTTTCGATCGAAGCTGCCGCATCTTCGGATTCAAGCGAGATCTTCGAGACATACGCTTTTGAGTTTGTCAGTACGACCGGTGCCACAACACCGTTCTGAGCCACGGTATTCGACATCTGATAGTCGGCCACAGCCTGGTTTCCCGACAGGTTACGCAGGTTGAAGGAAGCGGTCACATCGGACCCGGAGATGACCCCGATACCGCCCTGCATGGCGGAGGCAAGGCTCTGGCCGAGGTCGGCCGAAAGGCGACCTGAATTGACCGAAACGCCAAGATCAGCGTTTAGTTCTGCGCTCTTGGAGGTGTCCACATAGAAAGTGGCAATCTCGAGCCCGATACGTTTCGAGTAGAGGTCATCAAAGCCCTTGATCACCTTGGCAGCCTCGACTTGACCCGAAGCGGAAGCAAACACGGTCACCTGACCGCTATTGGCAGAGGTTGTTACTGTGGCCGTGTCATCAAGAACGGCTTCGAGAGATGTTTTAAGCTCTTCCCATGGGTCCATCGTCACATTCTTGGTCGATGAGACCGAGTTACCAGCCACGTTCACCCCACCCAGGGATGTCGAGAGCGCGCCTTTGGAGGAAGGCAGCGGCAGATCATAGGTCCGTGTGGCCATGCGATCGAAGGTGATGGTTTCGCCATTGAACGACCATGCCAGATCGTAGCGCGATGCAATCGTGCGCACGAGCTCGGAGAGCGGACCTTTGTGGTTGATGCGGATCTTGCTGTTGATCGGGATGTCGAGTTGCTCGTCGCCGGACTGATAGCGGGTCCGGATAACGACGTTCAAACCGGTCAGCTCCTGTAGAAGCAATTCAATCTGCTTCACACTGGCAGGCTCAGGTGTGACGATCTCAAGCGCATCAGGGCGCTCGAATGCCGCCGGGAAAGGCTGACCGTGGTCCTCGCTGTACTGGTTGGGCGTGCCATCCAGATTGCGGCCCAGAAAGGAGCGACCAGCATCGACAGTGCCGCCGCGGCGCATGACTTCGCCTTTCGCACCCAGAGCTTCGGATTGGGCCGTAATCGCGGAATTGGTCCCGCTCTCGAAGCCAACCTCCCTTTCGGCGCAGGCGGCCAGGGCCAAGGAAGAGGCCAGACCGAGGAACAGTGTCTTTTTAAAGGTTTTCATCAGTGGACTCCGATTGTCATAACATTGTTGGTGTAAAACACGACCACCGGGGGAACGGCCGCTGTCGAGAAACCAGCGATGACCTCATCTACGGCACCACGGAATGCGCCGTTGTGGGAGTAGCCCACACCAAACCGCCAATCCGAATTGTCATTAACGATTACGTCGTAGCCGGCCTTCTCGCCCCAGCGCACGAGCACGGGAACGAGGAATTCTCCAGGCAGGGCGGCCCACCCCGAAACTGCGACAGGCTTGTCAGCCACCTTGCTTGCGATCAAGCCACAGGGCATTTGCAAGACCATTCCTGGTACGATCTTGTCCGGGCTGGATAGATGCTCCGCATTCAAACTGTAGATTGCTGAGGCGGCTGCGGTAGTACCATGCGCACGTTTGGCAATCGTCCCCAGAGTGTCACCAGGTTTGACGGTATATGCTTCGCAGGGTTCGACGTTGGCATAGGCGCCCATATTACCGCCCTCCCCCGCCATCGCAGTGGTCGCGCTGAAGCCGGCGGCAAAAGCCAGGATGCCGACTGCGAATTTTGAAAAGGGTATATTCCTCATGTGGGTTCGTGCCTTCCAAGAAGTCGTGTGATGTTGTTTTTCTCAAGTCACACTAGCTGATGATTTCCAGTTTTTCATTATACAGATTGAGGGTGACGGGGTGTTTTATGTGGACAACCAGGTCTGCCGAGCTGCTCTGGAGGATTTCATGCGGCGCGTCCCTATCTCGATTTTCCACATGTTTCCGACAGAAGGAACGCTTTGCTTGTTTATTCGCAAAGCAACGTGGTGGTAGTTTTCAATGAGATTTCCCGTCCAACGGGATCCATTTAAATTCCTGGAGGAATACATGAATTATACCGGCACTATCGCGGGCATCTCCTGTGCATTTGGTGCGCGCTGGGATGACGCTAAAGACTCCGCCCGCCTGAGAACCAAATACAGTGATACTGTCGGGTATTACGACAACAAGGCTGTTACCAAGAAACACGTGCCCGCGCCGGCCGTTATCAATCAGATGATTGAGCATGAAGACAAGATGGCTGCCTATGCTGTTTTCTACCATGATGATGAGGGCGAAATTTTTGCCTCGATCATCTACTCTGCCGGTCAAGTCGCCCCCCTTTCCGAAGTGCTTTATGAGACTTCGGACGATTGGATTATGGCGCTCAAACGCACGACAAACGACACAAACATCGATAAGGTCTATTTCCCTATCGGGACGACAGAGATTTCCAGTGACAAGCACAGCACATATGAAATCGCGTCGGAAGTGGATGAGAAGTCGCTGCCTAAGCTGACGAGCAGCTCCAGTATCGGCACGATCGTAATCGTATTCTTGATGGTACTTGTTTTAGCATCGATCCCGATCGGTGCCTGGATTTTCATTGCAAAGCCGTTTGAAAAAGCAACTGCAGAAGTCCAGTTTGTAGTCGAGAAGATCAAACCGAATTACACAGAGGTACTCGCCCAGTGCAAAGAGGACCTGAATGAGCCCTGGCCCGCACCGCCTGAATGGACCCTCCGCCAGGAAGGTTGCGTCGGGGCGCCGGAGCTTGCCAAGATCGCTTTCCCCAAACCCACCGATCAGCGCCCATACGCTTACCGTTTCTATGACCTGAGCACTTCGGAATGGGACGAATATTTGTCGCGCGCCGCTTTTCTCAAAATGGCTGAGCGTTTCCCTGGACAGCTGCTAGAGGGGGACAACCAGTTTGTTCTCTACATGCCCTATGATATCAAACGCGACCAGATCGATGATGCCTACCTCCCTGATACCGATCCAATATCGATCGTACGGCGGAACTTTGTGGGTGCCGTCAAGCTCAGCGGTAATGCTGGTGTAGGCGGGATCACAGCTTACACCGATCTTGAGCTGTCGCGTGTTCTCAAGCGCCTGTCCGACACACGTGTGACGCCAAACCACGTCTTCCGGGTTCTCGACAACCAGCAGACTGGTATGGAAATCGGCCCCGAGCGGATCGAGACACGTCAGGTACGCGTCGAATAACAGCCCGCCCCACATGAGGTGAATAAAAGGCCCCGATAAATTCGGGGCCTTATTTGTTTGGAATTCCGCAGACACCCTCAAACGGGCTCCATATGGCATTTTCTAGGACGTATTATGCGCGCAATTGCGGCGGGGCATTTGCGGGTCGCATGTGCTTCACCGGAGCGCTCTATAAACGAAAGGCTGGCCCTATAGACAGGTCCTGGGCAGGACATGGATCCCATCAAATTCTTCGGGAAGAATAAAGCTCAGAGAGGAAGCGATATCATTGGCGTAGCGGCTCGACCAGTCTTCGAAAAAGAACTTATCTCTCTGCACCAAGTCCCTGATAGAATCTTGGAAGCGAAATCGAAAGCGTCCGGTTGTTCCCCCGTCGCTCCGCTCGGCAAAGCTTTCAGAGACAAGTTCCACAGGAGCACCATCCTTTAAAGATACACCATCCAGCAAACTCCAGCGCTGGTGCGCATCGATATCGTAACGTCCAGCCCAGTCGATGGATGCAATCATATGCAGCGAGGTATCACTGCAATATAGCTCCAACCGGTAGTCTCCTTCGCCCCGGGTATATCTAATCTCGGCTACGGCCACGCCATTTTTGTAACCCGTCAAAGACACTTCTTGTTCAGTTACCGTGTCAATGCGCACACGTCGAAGCTCCACATCCGACAAGTAATGCATATCTCGTGGGTCCGTCGCCGCAGCCAGTTGTAGCAATTCGGCGGACACGCCCATTTCGGAGAGGTAGCCGATCAATACCGCGATGATCCGTTGATCAGAAATTCTGTCCTGGGCATTCAAAGTTGCAGCGGAGGGATCAATCAGCGTGCTCGGATCATAGAACTGGTGGACACCCAGCCGTCCCAAGGATTGAAATCCTACATCCGCACTTGATGTGCTTTCAGAGGCATAACGATTAACTCCTCCGGCGAAGGCAAACACGCAGGCTGAACTACATTCAGCTTCTGCCGACGCGCCTACGAGGCGTATACCGCTATCATAGATGTCGGTGACGAGAGCCGAGGAAACCGCCGTATTGATGAGCTGCTGGCGGAACGCCAGACCCAAGCGCACCCCGCCGATCAGGTCACCACCGGGAGAGTTTAAATGGATCCGGAGGCCGCGTGCATCACCAAGGTCTTCGCGCGATAAAAACGCCAGGAACTCTTCATGGGTATCAGGGCCAATCACCCCCTCCCCAACGATCCAGCTGCAGTTCGCGCAATTGCCCCCATTTACCGCATAGAAGAATGTCATGGGGTCGGAGAAGCCCGCAATCGCGCGGCAAGCTACCAACGCAAATGACGCGGCCAGTAGGCCAGCTCGAAACAAAGACATCAATAATCCATTTCAAATGCAAAAAGTCAGGGCGTCGCATAGTGCGAAACCCATGAAGCATCCTGCAAATGAAAATATGGCGTGGTCAAGGCGACGCGGCCATTTCCAGAAAGTTACATAGCGCAGTCGCACCGGAGGAGGTGCAGGCAGCGCTATGATGCTCACAGCACGCCCTATCGGCCCTTTTGGGTCACTGCCCTGTCAGGCCCAGGCAATAAGGTAGACAAGCATCCCAGAGACCAGCAGCGGCGGAGCTGCGGGGTACATGGATTTAAACAGACGCTTACCGCGGCGGATCGAGTACCATGCACATGTCATAAGCATCATGACTGCTGCAATCAGCGCCCAGTACAGGACATATGGCGCTACCAGAAAGGCAATGACCCCGATCAACGGCGGATCCCCTGCCCCGAAGCGGGCAAGCCCTGCAAAGCGTGTACTGGAGAAGACCAGTACGCCCCAAAAGGCAGCACCGGCGAACAGGCGGATGCCGGTCTCGAAAACATCAACATAGAGAGCAGACTGCAGAACGGCGATCGCGGCCATCAACGTCAAGGTTTCCAGCTCAATCTCGAGGCGCTTGTAATCGACCCATATCAAACGGATTGCAGCTAGAACGATGCCCGCGGTCAGGACATCGTGCAGATCTGCTGCTGCAACGATCGACATGATCTATCAGTTTTCCCGGGTGATGATTGCGCGTTTCTGAAAGGAGTTTGTCATCGCGTTACAAAACCGGATCTCGATGGCATATTCGCAGACAGATGTTGGCAGGCGCGATTTATAAGCGGCGGCCGGGTCATCCTGGGCGAAGCTGATCAGGTCACTTTGCAAGCTCGCAATCTGAAGCATCAAAGCACGTTGTGTATCGAGCTCCCTGGCAATCTTCTTGATCTCAAGGATATCGGCCGCTTCACCATCGTCACCCGCAAAAAGGCTCAGGCCTTCGCTGGACGGCCCATCTTCCCCTTTGATGTCTTCTTCACCCAGGACGATATCCGTCATGCGATCCTTCATTTGAGACCCCAAAGCATTAAGGTTCGCAGGTTTCATTGCGCCTTCAGGCAATTGTTGGGAAAGATCATCCTGTGCGAGCGCGGCGCCAGCAGTCAGGGCAATTGCGAAAATAGATATAATCAGGCTTTTCATTAGTTGTCTCCGACAAAAACTCTGTCCGCGATGACCTGCTCAGCATTGATCCTTGCGGCGTTGATCTCAACATAATTGCCTGTGGTGAGAAAGATAGATCCCCCCGTGAGAACATCTGTGGAAAGCTGGTTAAAAGATGCATCACGTCCGGTGAAGCTGCCGGTCGCAAAGGTTCTGGACACAGCGTTTACGGATTGCACGGTACCACTGGCTGTAAGATTTCGTGTGGCAATTTCATCGCTGTTGAGCTCATCTGTGTCGACTTCCGAGACAACAGCCGATCCAGTGGACTCGATGCCATTTGCGGTCAAACGCCCGTTAACGGCCATTTCATCGGCCACATTGAAGTTTCTGGTATTGATGTTGCGGGCGTTGTTGATGTCAAATCCACCCATATCCAGATTTGCTTCCATCTGGTTCAGGTCCGGCCGGCCTGGAATGGCGATCCGGTGCAGATATGGATCAACGTTCGCATCCATGGAAATGTAACGCATGACACCAATATTGCCGTTGAGATCTTCCCCAGTCAGGGCAGCGATCTCGGGTACATCCAAGCTGAAGTCCCAGCCGTTCAGGCTGTTTGGGGCATTGCGCTGGATCCGACCGGCGAACTTGGTGTTTGGATCAGGCTTCGGCGCGTAGGTCGATGCTGCCCCATCAAAGGACATGATGACGGAGTAGACCGTGTCGCCACGCAGGGTAAAAAACAGCCGTAGGTCACCCCCGTCAGGCGATACCGGAATATCGTTCATCGAGATAAGATTTGCCGCGATCAGGTCATTCCAATCCCGCTCGACAATATTGTTCGGCGCGGCGGTCAGGTCTGCGAGAATGGTGAAGTAGTTGCGGTCCATATAGGTCTGCACGTCATCCGCCATTCGGCTCATGTTTGCAGCTGTGCGCTGTGTGATCTGACGCTTTGTGTGCGACGTCGCAACTTCAATTCCGGTTTGTAGAATGAAAGCCGACACGATGAGAACGAGCGTCATCTCGGCCATCGAGAAACCGCGGCGTGCGCGGCGCGGCAGCTCTCCCGCGTCACTCTTGCCCAATAAATTTTCCAATTTTCGAACCAGCTGTTTCATTTCTGTATTCCCCATTATTATTGTCTTGTCAGCCCGCCGAAAAGGCATGGATCAAGATCGCGCCCATCAGCTCGGCATGTTTCAACATCGTCATAAAAAAGACGTGGCAGGAGGGGCGCGCAAAGATTACCACCGCCATCAGCGATACACTGCTCGTAGGCCGAACCGACCGTGCCTGGATCATACCCTTGGATATTTTCCTCAATGATAAAGCGGCAATACTTGTTGCCTTCAGTAAGCTGGCCCATCGAAGTAGCACATTGATCATAGGCAGATGTCTGACCTGCTGAAGCAGTAAAGCCTTCCGACAAAATAGTGCAGATTTTACTGTTTTTGCCGTAGTCGATGCAGGTATCATAAGCCGATGCCGGGGTGTTCCAGTCGGTCAGCATAATCCGTGGCTCGACCAATGCGGAACACATATAGATGTTACCACCATCGGCGATACAAGCTGCATATAGGTTGCCTGTGATGCCTCGTGCATCATATGCACCACCGCCCTGTTCAACAAGTTCGCAGCCCTGAAGTTCGAAGAACCAGTTGGGGTTTTCGAGATAGTCACCGTCTAATATTTGTGTGTTGCACTCTTGTCTTCCACCGTCGAAACCGCGGCTCATGACGTCACAGAAAGTGTCACCCCACCCATTGAACCTGCATATTTCTCGCGCTGTGTAACTTCCGGGCTGTACAGGTTCAGCTGGTACATATGGTTCGGGTTCATACCCCTCCAGAAGGGTGCAATATACCGGGTCGCGTCCATCAAACACACACTCGTCATAGATCGTGTCGCTGGTCTCGCCGGAAGTGACGTATTCACAAAAAAGCGGGGTCCCGCCCTGGTCGATGCATTGGAAATAGGGTGGATTACCTGACTCTCTATCAGGTTCGTATCCATAAGCGATGCCACGGCATTCAAAATCCGAACCTTCTGCCTCAAGGCAGAGCTGGTAAACCTCATCAGGGGTCAAGGATCCAGGATCAATCGGATCGCCAGAGCCACCGGTACCGCCAGTACCAGGATCGCCGCCACCTGTTCCTGATCCACCGGTCCCACCAGTTCCACCGGTACCACCCGTTTCACCTGTTCCACCGTCATCGGGATTTGCAGGTACGCCATTGATTGGCATGTCTGTATAAAGGTCGGCGACACGAACACCGCTGGCGATCAGGTTCTCGAAGGTGATACCGGTAATTCCATCAAGACCGTTCGCAGACGCAAGTTGACCAGATACCGTGATGATATCGATGTCCGAAACTTGCTGTGCGGGGGTGAGGGACGGATAGCGAATGTGATTTACCAGCAATTCGCCGCTGCCATATGTCCCATGTCCAGATCCGCCAGTTACGTTGACGATATCGGAAACAACAGATTCATTCGCCGTCATGTTGTTCGTTGTTGTCGCATTTCCAACAATGGTTTTATCGGTGCGCAAGCGCGCGACACGAAACGTGTCGGTTTCGATCAAGGTCGTCTCGATGCCCGTAAACCTGTTGGTATCGGTGTAATCAGCGTCACCCGTACCGGTACGCAACGTATTGGTGTTGCCAATTGTGTCGCTCGTCAGGTTTGTTGCCATACGGTCACCTGAGCGCAGTATGCGTTCAGGGTATTCCCGGCGAATTTCTGAAGGAGAGAGCGTGCCGATGTTTTGCGAGTTCTCGATGTTCACATATCCGCGAAGTTTCTGATCGAACAGGCGCGATGCACGCTCGTCAGCATCGTCGAATTGGACATTAACCAGACCACCGGTCCGGGAGATGGAAACGTATCGGCTACCTGCAGACAAATGCGGCATGTCAGCAGCATTCGGCAGATCGCTTGTAATTTTGAATGTGTCGAGGTTTTCTTTTGTGATGCTGAAAGCGGCTTCAGCTTTCGCTTCGGTCGTCTGACGTACCATCTCACCGATCACAGCCTGGATCAGGATAGAAACGAAGAAGAGGATGACAACAAGTGAAGGTAGGCCGTAACCCCGAGGGTTACGACCTTTTTTATTGCGGATCTCGTCGATGACCCGCGCCCACATTAGCGGAACTCGAGCTCGAGGTCGCCCGCGGCACATGTGCCGTTGATCGAAGCAACTGTGGCAGGGATCGCGAAGGGGGTGCCATTCGAACGGGCGCCCAGCAGACCGGACTGTTCCAGCGTACGGTCAACGTAGCTCGACATAAAGTCGATGCAGTTGGCACGTGTGTAGTTGGTCAGTGCGATGGTGAAGGACTGGCCTGCAACACCGGTTGCGCCGCCGGCTACAACTGTGACTTCTTCACCGAAGGGAGTGAACAGCTGCTCGTCGCCGGTATCTGGAACGCCATCGGGGTCACGACGACCGATCGGTGGGATCATTTCTGCACCTTCGAGGATGGGCAGCAGATCGGTGCCGTCAGCACCATAAGAGGTCGCCGAGCGGTGAAGATCCTGAATACCCGAATAGGTCTCGTTCACCAGGTTGGTGGTCTGGGTCTGCTGCGAATTTGTCTGCAGCTGGTAGAACGACACAATCACAGCGGCAATCAGCAGGGCAACGATGATCAGGTACAGGCCCAATTCAACGATACCAAGACCGCGGCGCTTGCGGCGGGGGGCATCCAGACGCGCGTTCAGCTTTGCCTGTGTTTTCTCAAGTGTCTTCATTTTTCGCATTTCCTTGTGTTATGCAGTTTTGTAGTTGGTTAGTTGATGACGTTAACAATACCGAAGATGGTTTGACCCACGACGGCGATGAAAGCGGCTGTGATCATCATCAAGACGATGTTCAGCGCGGAAACAGCGGTCTTCACCTTCGCTTCCAGACGACGCAGCCAGGATTCCGCGTATGCACGGAAACTTGATACCCAGTTCTTTTGTTCTGCATATGCCTCCAGCACCGCATTAAGTTCAGGGTCCGGAAAATCCATTCCGGCTTCGATTGCAGCAGCCCCGATGTTCATGGAGCTGATGCTTTTCTCAATAGCCATAATACGGCTTTTCGCATATCGTGAGGAGTCTTTTGACAACGTTCGCATCAGATTACTGTTGATAGAGTTCCCGACAGCAGCGTTTTCGAGGACGACAAAGGTGAATGTCGCCCCGACTTTCAGCCGATACAGGGAGAAAGGCGGGATCCGGTCCAACCGGGTCCGGAACGGCCCCACATAGTTCAGCTGGACCACCTTGTAGACCGCATATGCGAGGCCGAGGTAGATGAAGATCATGAAGGGATTATCAGCTACATAAAGTGCAGCAGACGCAACGGTTTGCCAGGTTCCGGGCCAGTCTTCCATAGGCGAAACCAACATCAATGTCGGATAAAAATCCTTACCAAGGAAGAAGAGCAGGACAGTCATCATGACCAGGATGAAGACTGGGCGAAAAATTGCGGACATGATCGCCGAATGGATCTCCGCTTCAACTTCTGCAATGCGCCCGGCGGCGCGGAACAGGTCCGCATCAGAACCGTGACCGAACTTTGCAAAAATCAATGACTCGGATTCTGGTGTATATTTGCGGACAACCTCTCTGAAGCGATCTGAGGATAAACTTTTTCGCAACTCTTCAAGAACTGACTTGATGCCGGGCCCACGCTTCTCGAATGTTTTGCCGACAAGATCGAGCGCACGACCAAGCTCCATGCCGGTCCCCGTAAGATCGGCGAGCATCAACCAGACTTCAGCCCGCATGCGGCGGTTGAAGAAGAGACCTTTGATGTTCATGAGGACTTCCTTTTATCCATTAGATTTTGGATCCAACCGACATAAACAGGGTCGATGTGAAGATCCTTCTGGATCGTTTTTGCGATAGGTGCGCCCTTTTTGATGGCGTTCTTTGGGTCGATGGCACCCATATGTACCATATAAGAGAGCTTTTGCTTCAGGGTCACACCCCCCATGCCGCCTTGTTCGATCGATTTTTCCCAATAGTTTTTCGCACCGATTGCATCGTTGGCGCGGATCCTCTCGAGATAGGTATCATCCGGCTCGATGAATTCTGCCAAAGCCACCAGGCGTTGGAAGCCAGACCAGGCTTTCTCTGCCTCTGCACCCTTCACTTTAGAGCGGCACACGGGGCAGCCATCAAGATTACGGTGCATAAAGCCATCATCTCCTTTGGTCGCGCAGGTGCAGAGCAGCGGCACAAGTGTCTGCTTCATCATCAGTTTCAAAGAGTCCGGCTTGGAGAGTTCTGTGGGCTCGATCCCCATATCAATGAGACGGAAAGGAATGGAGTTCACCGAGTTGATGTGGATCGTTGTCCAGACCTGGTGACCTGTTTCGATGAACTGCAGCACCTGACGTGCGGCCTCGGCATCACGTACCTCGGAGACAACACCGACGTGCGGGTTAATACGCACAAAGTGCATGAGCGCCGAGCGGTAGTTCTTCGTACGCTGCGCGGCGTCACCGGATGACTGGATCGGGATCTGGATAATACCTGGCTCGTCGAGCTTGTATTCGACCGGGTCTTCGACCGTCACGATCGAGATCTGACCATCATGTTCCGCGTATTGACGCTTGATTGCTGAAATAATTGTGGTCGATTTACCGTCACCGGTCTCACCACCGATCATGACGGCACCCTTCATCCCGTCGCGCGCGCGCTGAAGTGCTTCGAGCGCAGCAGGATCCAGCCCCAAGGACTCCAACGATGCCATCTCCTCGCTCTCACGATAAAAAACACGGATCGCCAAGTGGTCCATGATGTCAGTGCTCGTTTCATGGAAACCCTTCTGACAACGCAATTTCAAAACGTTTTCAGGCAACATGAGGCCCTGAGACTTGTTTTTGGAGGTCGAAACAGAGAAGCCCTGAAATTCACCCATAGTTTTTGTCGAGTGGCCCGCGCCTTCATCGCGCGCGTCAAAGATGTAGGAGATGAGGGCGTTGCCCTCGAGCGAAGTCACCGACGCGCCATAATCGATTTCCTGACCCGCGATGATAAAGCGAACAACTGTCCGCTCTGGCGTACGGATAATCTTGATATCAGCTGCCTTCGAGTTCGCAGCGTCGCGCAAGATACGGTCCGCGATGCGCTCGTGGCTCTCCGACTTATCGCCAGACCCATGCGAAACCACGGCGTCATAATGCGCCATGACGTCCTTGCCGGAAACTTCTTCCAGTTTCGGGTCGAGGTTCAAATCTTTACGCACGTATGTCTGGGCGTCACGCACGAAGGTGTGGAATTTCTTGCCGCTGGCAAAGAAGATGTCACCGTTCTCATAAACGGCTACGATTTCGCGCCGTTCTTCAGGTGCGTCGATCAGCCCGTTCTTGTAGATTTTTCTGGAAGAACCAAAAATCGACATATGATTACTCCAGGAAATGGGTGTTGCCGGCCTTCAGGAGCTCAACAATGCCCCGCTCGATGCTGACCACATTGCTGCCGTCATCCATCTTGTCACCGGGGCGAACAGTGAAGATTGCGTTGCCGTCTACAAGCATGGCTTTCCAGCCCATCGGGTCCTTCATGACAGCGGCCAGTGTATAAGGGGGCGGAACGATGACCGGTTCGGGCTCGACCTCTACGACGATATCAATCTCGGGTTCCTCGATCGGATCGGGCATGGCAATGGGCTCTGCTCGTGGCAGGTTGCGCGGCGCAACGTCAGCAGTTGGCAGGGACGCGAGTTGATCAGTACCATCGGGAACCGCTACGGGCGCTGATATCTCTACTGGTGCAATGATCGGCTGGAACAACTCTTTCAGCCGCATTTCATTCTCTGCAATGGTGATGAGAGCCCGCTGGCTCTGCCGGCAGATCGCTAGTGTCTGCTTCTCGATTGCCAGGGCAACGAGCGTGTCTTCGGGGTTCACCAGATTGGAATATGCATTCCGGATTTTCTCAATCGGGCATTTGAAAGGGACGAACCCCTCGTCCAGCTCCAGTTGTGATGTAGCGATGGAGGAGATGACGACCGGTTCGACATTAACTGCTTCACTGTCGGACGCATCCTGCGCGGCAGCCAGTACAGGCAGAAAGGCTGTGATCGCTGCCAGCGTGAATGTTTTCATTTTCATGTATAAGACCCTAATCCGCGTGTTTTCACAGCAAAGACTAGAGGATAAATTTAGGAATTTCTCCCTGCGAATTTAAGTAATCCACATAAAACGGCTTCCCAGGGACGTCGGGATCGGCCTCGAGTCTGACAGATATCACCCCATGTTATGCGTAATATAATTGTAACGGGCCCCCTCAGCTTCGGGTCTCTAGAGCCTTTGGCGGTCAAGATGATACGTGATTAATATGCTTTTCGCATTTTTCAATGATGTATCGCTGTGAATTGGATTACGATTGTCTGAACTAAGATTAGAAAGGCTGAACACTATGATCAGGAAAAACCTCCTCTTGACTGCTTCTGTAGGTGCCATTGCTGTGAGTGGTGCTTTTGCTGCAAATGCGCAAACCGGGGCTTTGAAAACCGATGCAATCACGAAGAGCGGGAAGGAACGTACGACATCCGAGACCGCGGAGCTTTATACGAGCACCATTTCATATCTGATGGAGACCATCGAAAAAGACATCCGCAATGATGCCGGGCTTGCGGTCATCACTGCACTGCGCAGCGGGCAGATCAGCCAACTGCCCTCGATGGACGCTACCACCTTGGGACTCATCGAAGCCTTGGGTATTCGAGCAGTCGTGGTTGATGCTGATCCGGCCCCCGATGTTCAAGACGAGCGCATTGTTGTCTATGTAAGCGACGAAAATATGCGCCAGAACATTTCACGTTCTGACATCGAAGCTGAAGCGAAACGCAATGAATATAATGGCATCATGCGGATCCAGAATGGTCGCGTGATTGGTCCAGAAGGGGAATTTGAACTTCCAGACAACATGCCGGGCGGCGTTCCGACAGCAGCCGTGGGTGCTTTTATGGGCATCAGCGGCAATGACAAGGTTACATCCGGTGGTAACGGATCGGTCGAGGTCCGGACCCTGGCTTGTGAGGCGGGCTACTATGGCACGGGCCGCGTCTTCGAATATGAAATCTCCCGGACCACCGATCTAGGCGGCACCACAACGGATATCACGGAAGCGGATGCTGACCGCCGGCTTATCTCCGAGAACTGTTCGCCTGAATATGTTCAGCCCACACGGTATTTCGATATCTGCACAGCAGATGATGGCAGCGCAGGCCAAGCGCTTTACGAGGCGGACCAATATGTCCGTCAGAGCGCTTCGAACCCGTTTGAGACCGAGGTTTGGATAGATAAGGCAAATCGTACTGGCCCCATCGGTGAAAGTGAATGTCTGACTGGTGACCGCATCTCAGATGCGCAGGACTTTCTGGTTACAGGGGGTGGTACAGCACCACGCGAACTGGACTTGAAGACTGCGGCGGATGCCTCGGATATCGGGTCCGGTCCCAACACTGTTCCTGCAGATCTGAGCGGCAAAGCGGAATACACCATACCGTTCCTTCCGAATTCGGAGTCTGAATTCCAGTATACCCGCAGCTGCGCTGCCGAGTATGGTTCTGTGACTATCCCGGGCGGCTTTCGGGGGGCAGATGTATTCATCGGAGACACCAATTACTTCCGGGACTACAATCGTCGCGAGACCTACTTTTCGGATAACCCCGCCGAATACATTCTGAACTATGATCTCGTTCGGGATCCAAACCCCTATGGCCACCCGTCAAAAGGCCGTGGCACAATCGATACCGCTTACGGCAGCGCGCCAAGTGGTGATGGTTGGTACAAAGGGTTTGAGAATTGCGAACGGGAACTGACGCACGATGAGCGTGAAGACCGCACCCTGGCTTGCGCGTCTGGATACCCAAGTCACCCCAATGGTTCCTACAGCCAGGGCCGGGACGGTGAAGGGTTCTATACGCAACGTCCAGGCGGATCGCCTTCGCTTGACACGATTGTCTGGCAGCCTTGGTATGAGACCGGCAACAGCTGCTATTACACAGATGTAGAGCGCACCACGGAGAGCCGTACCGTGCCAACAACGTCCGGCGGGCAGGATTGTGATCAGCCGCAGACCAGGACGCGGGTCGTCACCACGGATTATTTTTATTCCGGGGGCAGCAACAGCTCGACGAACTACGATCCGAACTGGACCAACAACGGCGGCCCGACCAACTGTGTGGCACCACCCCCTCCTCCAACTTCAGGAGGAGGGGGTGGTGGTCAGAGTGCTGACGCCTCCTGCGGTTGCTCGGACTCAGGTGACGGTCCGGGCACGCCCGGCTACGGCGGCGGTACAACCGGCGCCAGCAGCGGGAATAGTGGTGGTGGCGGCGGTGGTGACGGCGGCGGCTGCTTTGCGCCAGACACACCGGTGACAATGGCAGATGGGACAACCAAGCCGATCTGTGAAGTTGAAATTGGTGACGAGATCGCAGAGGGCGGTATCGTTCTGGTTCTTGGCGATTTCTACGTCAATGACGTCTATCACCTCGAAGGTGTCCGGGTTACCGCATCCCACGTCGTGAAAAACGACAAGGGCTGGACCCGCGTCAAAGACGACCCCCGGGCGATCGCGGAACTGCCGCGTTGGCAGCGGACCTGCAACCTGATCACCTCGAACAACCGGATGATCTGCGGCGGCATTCTTTTCGCTGACCAAACAGAATTCGGTGGTGTCTTCCTGGAAGACATGATGGCGATGGATGAGGGCAAGCGTCTCGATGAGATGAATGCAGAAACTGTTCAGCGCCAGGTAGCATAATCCATCACGACGCATAGATGAATGAAAGGCGCCCCCGGGCGCCTTTTGAATTTCAAAGGGTGATCTGGCATGGAACACGAAAAAGAGGGCATTTTCGCCTCCATCGAGCGGTCTGATACGGGTGTGACCGTGCAAGACTTCGAGATCGAGGAAGGCCTGCTCATGGCATTCGGTGAGGAGCATTATCTTCCAGCCTTCAAAGAGTTTCTTGTCTTTGTCGAAAGCGGCAGTGCAAAAGAAATTCGCTTCGATGTGAAGCGCAGCGGGTATCGCATGCTGCTGGCGCGCTTTGGCTATGCGCTTGTTGATGGCTTGATGATAAAACGCATCGGCGATGAAGCTCTCACCAAGAAGGCAAACCTCGCCGCAGCGACATTTGACAGCATGTCAGGGAGTGCCTTTGCTGCAGATGCACGCATTAAAATGGCCGACGGCACTGATATCCCTGCCTCCAAGCTGCAGGTAGGGATGGAAGTTTCTGCGGGTGGCATTGTCACAACGATCCTTAGAGGGCGCCAGCGTAGCATTACAGATATCGGCAGTATCCGATGCGGTTCTGGCTCAGGCATCTTCCACGACGGCCGTTGGATCCGTGCGCGCGATCACCCCGATGCGGTGCCTGTGTGGTTCCGGGACGGGATGGAGGGATATACGATCGGCACGGTCCACCATCGGCTGATGGTGAACGACGAGATGTTCTCCGACTTTTACGAGACCATCACCCGGTACAAAGAGCTATCAGATTTTTCTGATCAGGCTGTCTCAATCATGAATGCGATGCAGGAGGATGATGACAAGGCTGGATGGACCACACGCATGTGGCGTCGCGAAGAGCTCGATATCGTACGCCCCTGGTGGGGCAAAATGAAAGAGGCCGGGTACGGCGACTGGGGTGATGGGCCCGCGATTGACGAGATCGGTCGGATCGGTTTTCTCGCTGAACTGGAGGGGAGGCCCGTCGCTTGTGTCTTCCTCTACTTCCCACCGAGTGCGCGCTACGCAGCAATCTATTCGGCAATCTGCGATGTCACCACATCCTACCATGCCTGTTTCCGCGGTATCGCTCTGGCTGCAAAGGCTTCTATCGAGCACTGCCGGGAAGTCGGGGTCGAAGAGATCGTCAGCTATGTCCACACGCCAGCTGTGGTGAAATCATTCGAACTGGCTGGATACCGACATGACGAAAAGCAATACAACAACATTTATCTGAGCGAGGATATTATCCCATGGCTGGAACCCTGAACTGCCGCCAAGAAACCCCCGAGGATCGTCCTGCTGTTCTAGATTTGGTTGAGTCAGTCTACAATAAAAGGCCCGAAGAAAAGATCTTCCCCGACGACCGCCTGGTGGTTGAGGAGGATGGAAACATCGTCGGCTTCGCCGCGCTCTACCGCCTTGATGATGTGGTCATCGGGGCGGTAGACTGGTGTGCGATCGAAGACGGGCGTGATGCAGCCGACACGACCGCGATCCTGGGTTGCCTCATCGAAGGAATGCGTACGCTCAAAACCCGCTACAATTTGCGCGCGATCATGCTCCACACCCCCTATGATGAAATCCGCCAACACCTGGGTGCGGCGGATCTGCAGATCGGCGAGCAAAAGATCCGGAGGTTGAGCTTTTCCAACCCGCCCCTTCAAACCTAGAGGGGCTTGAAGAGGGCCGCGGAGTAGATATTCCCCATGCCAGCTGCGAGAGACAGGATATTCCCTTCGGGAGTGTCTACGGGTTTCGAAAGGTAGACATCATCATCGCGCGTTCGGTTGGCGATCGCCGGCACCTGTCCGCGCTTCATATCTTCGAGCAGCAAGATGGTTTCCAGCAATCCACTCGGCCCCATCGTATGACCAATATCGGGCTTATAAGAGGTTGCCACGAAGTCACCCAACCCGGCAGCCTCGATACCCGCCTTCTCGGATTGGTTGTTCAGATCGGTTCCGGTGCCGTGGGTTTTGATAACGGAGATCTCGGATTTGGAAAGCTGTGCCTTGTGAAGCGCGCCCTCGATCGCATCCGTAAACCCCTGACCATCCAGACGTTGACCAATCGAATTATCGAGCATCTCTGACGCCGTGAACTGGCCGAGCAATTGGGCCATCGGGTCTTGCATGGCGTCGTGACCGCGGTCGAACACTGCAAGTGCAGCCCCCTGCCCCAGACGGAAACCGCCATTCACCCCATCAAATGCCGAGGGCAGCAGCCCCCGTTCTTCTTCCTCAATCGTAACGCTCGCACCGGCTTCACCGAAAATATTCAGCTGGGTGTTGCAGACGACATCATCTACAGCGACGACGACGACACGCTCGAAGCCGTAATTCTCGATCAGATTTGACACATCCATCATTACCTTCAAGGATGATGCGCATGCCGACCCGTCAGTGGTGACATGTCCAGTCGCGCCAAAGCGCGATGCCATACGGCCGGCGTAGATCTGCGTCATGGAAATATAGGGGAGCTTCAACTTGTACTCGAGCTCAGGTGCCTTCTGAGGAAAACGGCCTGAATCATGGATCCAGATCTGGCTGCCTGTCGACAGGATAAGCGCGGTTTTTCCACGGTTGCTCTTTGTGATCATCTGACAGAAAGGCTCATCGAGACATTTTTCCATCAGGTTATGCGGTGGGTAAGAGATACCCAGGCGCGCGCGCTTATAGGTGTCCGGGAAGAAGTGCGCACGCTGAGGGACATTGATGCCATGGAATTCATGCAGCTCGCCGCCAGAGATCGTCCGGGCATGGGTGAGATAGATCATTCGATATACCCTTCGGCTTCCTCGAGGGTTTCGGGAATGCGCTTACCGTGCTTCTCCATGAAATCTTTCATGTCCTGTACGGTGCGCATGTCACTGGCCTTATCCAGAACATCCATCGGGACCTGGTAGATTTCACCCATTACAGTGATGACCAAAGCCATATCAAGGCTATCGAGGCCGGTACGATCTTCCGAGAGATCGGCAGACAATGATTTGGGTTTACTGAACTTTGAAAAGTCCGGCTTGGTCTCGCGCACAACGGCTTCGAGCAGATCTAGGAAGTCCATATTGCATCTCCTTGGCAACTTGCGAAAAGTGTATGCGTTGTAGGTCTAAATTCCATGGTTATTCGCGTATTTTGCAACAGTTTATGTGGAAACCCGCATATCCGAGGCCAAGCCGGACAGGCACACGGACGTTTGGGTCGTTCATTATCATTATTTTGGACTACTGCGCCAAACGACTTGCGAATAATCGCACTGGCATAATGAGGGGCTTTATGCGAAAATAGAGGAAATCTGATAAAGTCAAAGGACTTCCAATGATCAAGAAGCATCTTCTACTCGCTCTGGGGCTGTCCATCGCCGCGGCTGGTTCTGCAGCGGCACAAAATGAGCCCTGGAAGGAAGCACGTTCTGTGGACCTGACGGACCAACATGTTACCTACGCGCGTGAAGCGCGGGAAGCACATCTTGCCGTTGGCCTCGATAAATTCGGGTTCGACCCCCTAAAAGCCGAGTGGGACTACCAGGAGAACCGCCTGCCAACGATGCCGCTCTCCAATATGTCCGCAGCAAAGCTGACATCTCTGATGAACGGGCGTTATTTCATCTTTGACAACCAGAACCCCGGTTGGAGCGTGATGTATTTTGCGCCGAACGGGGAAACTTTCTTCTGCGCCAACGCGCCTGACAACACCTACAATGAATGGAAGGCTGATCGATATGTGACGTCGACGCCATTCGGCCTGGCCGGTATGTTGCATTGGAAAACGGGGGAAAAGCCTCTTTCGCTTGTACACATGGGATATCCTTTCGTTGCTGACCCGAACACCGGCATTGTGTCCAGCCCTCGGCCGGTGTCTTACGGTTGGCAGGCGCAAACAGGGTGGTTCCAGGATGAATACGCGACCGTCTTCGCAGAGCATTGCCCCAATCTGCCTCGTTCTGCCAAGATCAACTTCGATCAGGAAGGTACGACAGTAAATGAGCTGTCGAGTTTCGCAAAGCCGATCAAGGGGTTCAAGGTCGATTTCAAGAATGACCCTTCAGTGCCGTTGACTGCCGGCATGTATTACCACCTTTACCCACCCAAGTAAGGTTGGAATGAAAAAAAACCGGATTGGGGCGCTCATAGCGCCCCTTTTTCGTTTATGGGATCTATCCTCAATCCAATCGCTGGTATGGCACAGTTGGGTTTCTGCGTATTTTTTATGTGAAGAATTATGGGTATCTCTATATACCTGCATCGCATCAAGATCCAGACGGCATTCGCCAACAGTAGTCGTACCCCCCTGACAGCTGGTATGTATTACCACTTCTACCCACCAGCACGCTGATACGGCGAATTCAAAAGAACGGTACCCTTGGGCGCCGTTCTTTGTATTTCTCGATAAAGAAAAATCAGTAGGTTACGGGGCAGTCGACCACCCCTCCCTCGGGACGCGATCTTGATAGCTCTTTGAGTTTAACCTCGATAGGAAGCACTCGATGTGCAATCACGGAAGAAAACGCGCGGACATAGGTCGGCACGAACCCCGGCTTGAACTTAAATGGCTTTTGGGGATCCATATCGGTCAACATGATCGAGGTTAAAGCGCGCCCATCGAGAGCTGCAAGCATCGGCGTACCAACCGTCGCTCTAACGTGCTCTGCAAATTTTTGAACACTTCCGTTGTTAGATTCTACGAAGTGAATGTCTATTGTGCCATCTAGCGCAGAATTGTCCTGGTCATTCTGACTGGAAGTCGCATCTCGAATATATTTCTTCTGCATCAGTGGTTCTTTACTGACATACCAATGGACATCGTCTTTGACGAAATCCGGGAATGACCGGATGGTATCACTGCCATCGTGCTTGCCCGCTTCCCCTCTTCCTACCACCTCATATATACCAAATTCACCCTTGGTCGTCATGACGAGGTTCAGAGCACTTGAGCTGTGGATGCCCCACGCTTTTGAGTTTGGAAACTCGAGTTCGGCTTTCTGGCTACCGGTAATATTCACCACAACACCACCAGCGTATTGATCAAGGCGTTCAGCCACAATTGCGAGGGTTCTCGGGAACTTTTCTTTGCTTTCTTCATCTTTCTCAACAGATTCAAAAAGGACTTTGTAGCCCCCGCATTTTTCGATCAAAGTTGAAGTACGCAACTTAGCTTCTTGATTGGCATCTGCAGTACCGCCGAAGCTTGTCATCAGCAAAAGACAAAGGGGAATGCTAAATTTCATATACGAACTCCATATTTCAAATGTATATTTCACATCTTCGTTTATTCGAGTACCCCGTCAAGCTCGGGGCATGAATCCGGCATCGTTTCAATGACCCGTTCTGGATTAAAGGCACAGCCTTCCTTTGGGTATCCACGCGCATTACTCACGAAGGGAATATCCCCGTGGTACCCTTCGATGACCGCCGATCGGTTGTCATGCGAGTGACCGCAGATCCAGTGATCGATCTTCTTGTCGCGCAGTTGCCAGGCCATGTCCGAGGCGAAGCCTGCATTAGAGACATAGCGCGCTGGCGCACCGATCTCGCGCAGCGGATGGACCATTTCGCGTACCGGGATGTGATGGGTCATGACTATGGTTGGCCCGTCATACGGCGTATCCAGATGCGCCATGACCGCGTTGCGATCCCGCCAATGCATTTCGAGCCAATCATCGATCTCAAGATGCCGTTTCGGAGTCATCCGGATCTGCGAGAAATCATTCATGGCTTGATAGACAGCCGCGCGCGCCGGTGCAGACATACCAGGGTAGAGATCAAGATCGGTCCAAAGGGTAGCACCGATGATCCGCGTGCCGGCAACCTCCGTTACATCCCCATCGAGCATGCGTATATCGGCACCGGCCGCGTTCATCTGTAACAAACGTGCCTGCTCCTCGGCGATGATCTCAGGGATCACCGCGCCATAGAACTCATGGTTTCCACGCACCATAATCACAGGCTTGCGCAGCTGGTTCCACAAAATCAGCGCCGCATCGACATGTCGGCCCTTTGTCGACACATCACCAGCCAGCAGAAGCGCGTCAACATCGAGTGCTGCGTCGGGAATATCTGGAAGCTTGTTCCAAAACTCGTCGTGCAGATCCGTCCAGACCAAAAATTTTGCCATCTTCAAGGCTCCGGTACTTCTCGGCTGCGCTCAGATGCGCCGCGGGCTTCTTCGATTTCGTCGGTGTGCAGCTCAATCGAGGCCAAAAGGCCATCCATCTCATACCCTGAGACAAAGCTGGTGATTTGCACACCCCAATCCTGCTCGTAGAGCCGGACGGACACTCCGGCGATCTCAATCCAGGCACCCTGCCCGTGCGGGATCGTATAATTCTCATCTTCAAGCGGGCGCACCGGTGCATCGCCTTGCTCTTTGATCACCAGTTCGCTGTCGCTGATCTTCGCAGGATCGATCGCCCACACGCGCGGGCCGACATGAAACTGGAGCAGCCCTCCATCAAGCCCCTCGGGCATCTCAGGCTTGACGTATGTGTCCCCATACCACGGCACTTTCAAATCGCGCTCTGCATCTGCATCAAAGAGAATCCAGTCAAAATTATTCGCACTGGCAAAGCGCAAGACATGGACCAGATCGGCAGGCAGATCTGATTCATGTTTCCACGCGCCCTCCGCACCGAGATAGGTACTCAAGGCATAGCCGGTGTCGCGCGACATGAAGCCATGCTTCTCGCGGTTCTCTGCACGATCCAACCAATTGCGGGTCGATACGCTGAGGTGCCCGGTCGAGCAGTCCATCATCTGTAGGGTCACTGGTTTGGTCATCTTATCTCTCCGTTAACTCGATTATAGATTTACGGGCCCTCAAGCGCGCTCTCAGCGCCACCAAAAACGGTTTGGCGGATGTAGTCCTCCGAGCACCCTTTCTCGATCAGATATGCGAGTTGCGCCTCATGGCCGCCATTGTTGATATCGGAGGCCGCGGCATCTGCGGCGTCATGCAGCGCATCGTCTTGAGCATCATCTTCCATGGCATTGGCTTTGTCAGAGGCAATATGATTGGCCATATCCAAAACCATCTCATCAAGAGCCTCCGAGGCTTCGTCATCAATGGGGTGATTTGAGATAAAATGTGCAACTCTTTTCGCAATTAACTCAGCGTCTTTCACTTCATCCATAGCTTTCCCTTTCTGGTTTGCCTCGATCATAGATCCATGGACTTGAAAACAAAATAGCCAGTAGGGCATAATGAGATGATAAAGCATTTTCGCAACTATTTTGTACTGATCCCCTCAACCGGCCCAAAGCTGGCTCAAAAAAACAGATGGTCCCGGGTACCGGTGCCATCAAACGCAACAGTGAAGAGATATAAAGCCCCCTGGAGCACCGAAAGCGAAAATGGCGACACTTACACAAACCTCAGCGTTACAGTTGGAATTCATAAACGATCGCCGTCTGAAAGTTGGCGGATTAAGATTTCTGAGCCCACAGTCATTTCTGATCCTGATCATCCTGTCGTTCTTGCCTGGGATGGCAAGTGCGATTACCTTCGAAATGCTCAACATCAATCGTCCAGATCTGATCATCCCGCTCATTCTCGCGCTTGAAATACCTTTCGCTATATGGGTGAGCGGGTTCATGGGTGCTGAGGACCGTCATACAATCAGGCATACCTTTTCAACACTTCTCTCACACGATTTTTCGCATATGGGCCCCGAGGATATCATGAGGACAATCTTTTGGGGTGAGAACTCGGTCGTTTTTTTCATCTTCAGGATCTGGATCGCGGTGGTTGCCGGCATTCTATCTACAGTCACCTTCGGACAGATCGAACCTGTTCTTGCTCTTCGTTTCGACATGCCCGGCTTCTTGATCCTCATCATTAGCTTCTCGATGTTTTCCTACATTTTCATACGGAACCTGTGCGAGGAAACCATCCGCGATCAGCTGGGCCACGCCATTCTCAGCTGCACCTTCTCAGGGTTCATTTTCGCCTGTGTCTATTACCTGACATGAGCCATAATAATGCGAAAATCTTTATGTCCACCATTGGAATTCGCAATCTCCTGTCGTATCTGGTTGAGTAGAAGAACGCAGGAGCAATATTTATGAGCGACCCACAAGAAACCAAAGCCGAAAAGTTTATTCGCTTAAGCTCTATGCGGCTCCAGAAGGTCCTCGACGGCATCCGCATTCTGGCGAATACAACTAATGTCCGGGACTATGACTACACGCCCGAACAGGCGTCCGAAATTGTGGATACCCTCTATGACAATGTTGACGAGCTTTCTACATCTTTTGGTATCCCGCCCCGGTCTAGAGCAGAAGATGCACCCCCTGCCCGGGCTGAAGTCGCGCAGAATGACGATGAGATCGATGCAAGCCCGGACCCCGTCGAGGTAAAACCCGTTTCAGGCGACGTAGGGCTAATTGACGAGCACGGCCCAAAATCACGGATTATCGAGCTGGACGGAGAAAAAATCCGGGTCGGTCCAGGCGAATGGAGCAGCCTCGAGCTTTTTCGTGCGGGTCCACACCTCGGCCTCGCGATGGAAGCCGTGATGGACGGTGAGAACGCCAAAGCGCTGGAGTATCTCAAGCTGGTCGTGATCGCTTGAAATCCGGACATGGAGCAAAGCCGATGATCGCAGAGTCCGAAAATGACACCAGAGAACTACGGACCTTCGCTCGGTTTATCCAAGAGCGCGCGGCCCATAAAGAGCTCGAACGCGTAACCGGAAAAGAACTTCCGATGGAGACCGCGACGGTGAAACGCGAATGGTGGGACCCACTAAACGAGTTTCCGCGCGCCCCCGAACCGGGCACTGAATAAGTGAGCAATATGCAAATGGAACTTGATATCAGCGCGAAGCCTATCGCCAGGATATTCCAGTCCAGATGACAATCCTGTTTTGATGAAAGATACCCTTATGTCTGATCCAGTTTTCCTTGAAATGAGAGAGATTGCCCAGCGCCTTGATGAGGCTAATCTGGCCTACCACCGCGACGATACCCCAATCATCAGTGACGCCGAGTATGACGCTCTTAAGGCACGGCTCCTGGATCTCGAGGCTCTGCACCCCGAGCTTAAGGATACAGACAGCCCCACAGGGAAAGTGGGTGCGCCTGTGGCTGCCGGCTTTGGCAAGATCACCCATAAGATTCCAATGCTGAGCCTCGGCAACGCATTTGTGGAGGGTGACGTTGCCCGTTTTGTCGCCCAGGTCCGTGCCGTGTCGCGTGATGCCATGATTACAGCAGAACCCAAGATCGACGGCCTTTCTCTTGCATTGCGTTATGAGAACGGCGCGCTGGTCTCGGCCGCCACCCGCGGCGATGGTGCGGTTGGTGAGGATGTCACGGCCAATGCCCGGACAATCGGTGATATTCCGCAGCAGCTCACGGGCGCTCCGTCGGTGCTGGAAGTTCGGGGCGAGGTCTTCATGAGCCATGTCGATTTTGAGGCGCTGAATGCGCGGGCTGCGAAAAATGGCACCAAGACATTCGCCAATCCGCGTAATGCGGCGGCCGGATCCATGCGCCAACTCGATGCCCGAATTACCGCTGAGCGCAAGCTATCCTTCTTTGCCTATGCTTGGGGTGACATGTCCGAGCATCTGGGGGCGACGCAGTCCGAGAGCATTGCACGTCTGGGCGAGCTTGGCTTCCGGGTAAACCCGTTGATGCGCCTTACGCTGTCTTCAGGTGAGGTCGGCAAGTCTCTGGTTACCCAGCTGGTCGACTACCATCAAGAAGTTGCCCATGCGCGTGCTGAGCTTGGATATGACATCGACGGGATCGTCTATAAAGTTGATGATATCGCCACGCAGATCGCTCTTGGCTTCCGCTCCACCACACCTCGCTGGGCCGTGGCGCATAAATTTGCCGCAGAGCGCGCCTGGACGCGTCTGGAGGCTATCGAGATCCAGGTTGGCCGTACCGGTGTCCTGTCACCGGTTGCTCGCCTCACGCCTGTTACAGTGGGTGGCGTTGTGGTTTCCAATGCGACGCTGCACAACCATGATTATATCGCTGGCCGTGACAGTGCCGGTAATCCGATCCGCGGCGGTAATGATCTGCGCGTCGGTGACCGGGTCGAAATTTACCGCGCCGGCGATGTGATCCCCAAGGTGGGAGGAGTCGATCTCTCTGCGCGCCCTAAAACAGCTTTTCCCTTTGCCTTTCCAAGCAGCTGTCCGGAATGCGCCTCACCCATTGTCCGGGATGGCTCTAGCCAGCGCTGTACCGGTGGGCTGGCCTGCCCAGCGCAAGGCAAGGAACGCTTGAAGCATCTCGTGTCTCGCGATGCTTTCGATATTGACGGGTTTGGCGATACAATGGTCGACACATTCTGGTCAGATGATGCCCTCCCCCTCCGCCAGCCCGTCGATATCTTCACCCTGCCTGCGCGTGATGAAGAGCTGGCGCGCAACGAAGCGCCGGGATCCAACCGTTCTCTCGCCACACGCGCAGGCTGGGGCCCTTCTTCGGCGAACAAGCTGGTCTTAGGGATCGAAGCTGCGCGCAGCGTCCCCCTTGATCGGATGATCTTTGGTCTTGGCATCCGGCATATCGGCTCTACCACTGCGAGCCTTGTTGCCCGCACATTCATTGATTGGGACAGTTTCCTCGCAGCGGCCATTGCCGTTGCCGAAGGATCGGCTCCTCAAGCTGCCCGTTTCCGTGCAATCGATGGCATTGGCGATGCGGTCATCGGCGCGTTGCGGGAGACTTTCATGCCTGGACCGGAGCGTAATGCTATCGAGGCACTTGCTGATGAATTGGATATCCAGTCCATTTCGGCCCCTAGCACCGCTGACAGCTCTGTTGCCGGCCTGACGGTGGTGTTTACCGGCACGCTGATCCAAATGACCCGCTCGGAGGCCAAAAAACAGGCTGAGGATCTTGGGGCAAAGGTTGCAGGTTCTGTGTCGAAGAACACCGACATCCTCATCGCAGGGCCTGGCGCGGGCTCCAAGGCCGACAAGGCTGCGGCCCTGGGCGTCAAGGTGATCGATGAGGCGGCTTGGCTGGAGATGATCGCGTGACTTTGCCGCGCATTGATCTCCCCGCCGAATTGCCGTGGCAGACCGGCGATCTGCTCAACTGGCCTGAAAGCGTCCTGTTCGCCGGACGTCGCTGGCTGCGCTATACATATTTCGTTGATGATGCGCGCAACCCCGATGGGCGCGTCATCGAAATCCATAACCCCGACGGTCTTCGCCTTTACCGTGGGGAAAGCGATGCCTGTGCTGATACACTCGTGCGCATTGATATGGTGTCGAAATATGAGAGCGGCAGATTTCAGAAGCCGAAGACGATGATGGCAGATCGGTCAGCATTTTGATCCCCGCCACTGCGGTGCGCCTAACCATATGTTGCGACTACCCCCTCGAGGAATAAGGACCATTAATTGCGCTGTATTTGCACTTGACTGAAATACCGCGCATCTACAGGCTAAATTTCATGACCCACACTTTCATCATCATTTTGCTCGCCCGAATATCCTGCTGATCCAGCATGTGTATTCTGGAGTGCGCAGGGCGGGTGAGGGATTTATATACCCTTTGCGGCCGATTACTGTTGATCCCGGGGATCGAGTCCCCCCCATTCCCACCAGAGCTATCTACTGTGAAATTATGCCACTTCTAATCATCCTCGCCGTAGGGCTCTGGTTCGTATTCGGCGATCCGGGCAAGACCACTGCCAATTGGTTCTGGGAGAAGAGCGCCGCTCCGTGGGAGAGCGTTGATGCCTTTTACTATCCTGACCGCACGGACCTCACCATCCATCAGTCCCGGGTCAATCTCGATGATGTCGATGCTTGTCGGATCTGGGTCCGCTCCGCCGCCGCTGCTCAGGGAGACGTGCTATTGATGCGGGGTGATTACGAATGTGGTGTCGGCAAGATCGAAAACGTATACGATCTCTCTGTATATCGAATTACCGTGCGCTGAAGCCTCAAGGCGCAAGGATTTCCAGGTCAGGATCACCCTCTTCACGGCGCCGCCCCGTTGCCGGATGCCGGTGCCATCCTTCAGGCTCACCAATGCCATCCCAAGCCTCCAGTGCTGCCACGGCCTTATCGTAGCCCGCATAACACCAACGATCCTCATACATGGCTTTGTTGCCGATCCGGCCAGTGATGATCGCATGGGTGAACATCAAAGGCATGATGGCGGCGTAGTGCGTCTTATTGAGTGCGCGCACATTTGTATAGTTGGCGTCATTTTCCAACCAATGCAGGAAGGTGGCGTTCTGCGCCTGGGTCAAGGCATCAGCTGTCATCAGAAGTCGATTTCATAACATTCAAGCATTTCATCTTCATCTTTGTCCTCGTCCGGAGAGTCTTCAAACATCTCGGCCGCCACATGGGCGTCGACGCCATCTACCGGTACAACCGTCATATCCGTGACTTTGGCAAAAGACGTGACCGTGTATTTCTCAGACAGAGCATTATAGAAATCCGTCTTAGATTCCCAGCGCGGGATCTCCATGCCGTTGTCGAATTTCAGCAGATCCTGTTTGTGTCCAGGTTCAGCTACGGACATGGGTCAATCTCCGCGGGGGCCGGCGCTTCAGCCAAAGAGACAGGGTTGATCCAGCGCCCATCCTCATCGGTGATTTCTTCGTTGGCATGCGCGCCCACCTTCCATCCCCAGAAGGTGATACCGCTCGACGGATCAATAAGCACATCACCAAAGGCGCGGATCCCGGTAGGTGCATCCGGCATTTCTTTGAGGATAACAGCTGAGGCTACCCGCTTCAGGGCAGATTCAAAGTCCTGAGTGAAGCTTGTGTTCGTCACGCCCAACTCAAGGCAGATTTCATCATTGTCGAAGTGAATGACCGCGTTGCATTTCATGGATTTGAGTGCGATCGAGAGCTGCTCGTAAAGCTGGGGGATGGAAATATCTTCATCAAAGTGATCCACCCTTTGATCTACGGGCGTGACGGTGAAGTCATCCGACATGAAGTTATAATCGCCGCGGTCGTAGTCGGATCTCTCCGCTGTGGTGCCGTCTGCCCAAGTCAGAAGATCTTCGGGATGTGTGTCTGCCTTCGCGTTCATGCTGTGCTCCTCTTATGGGCTCAGTCTAACGCCAACCTTCGAAAGTTCTGTGTCCAGCAAAGCACCAGTCTGTGGTATATTTCTCGGCATGGAGGCGAAGATGTCAGAGTAACTCAAGGTGGTACGAGTAGCTACAAAAGACGGTCAGAGGGTTGCTGATCCTGTCTCGCGCTTCAGCCGGCTGGAGAGGTTCAGTCCGGAGAGGACCTATGGGGATGTCTTCGCATAAAAGGTCACAGAGCTTTCCGGAGGTACGGCTCGACAACACAGAGAAGGTGCTGGTCCCAATGAAGCGTCACAAAATCATCAATGGCCGCAAGATGGTGGCACTTTTGGCCCTGCACCAACGAGAGGTTCGGGGTGCAATGCGGTAGGCCGCAAGATGCTTGGCTCAGCTCGGCGCAATATCCGCTTCTTTCTTACGCCTGGACGCGGCGTAGGCCGAGAGCTCCCCAGCGTTCAGCGCCACTACATCTTGCGGGTTTACAGCTATGAACCTTTCAATCGGGCGCAGGTGCCGGGGGATGTGGATCCCGTGTCGTCCTGAGGACTTTGCAATCTGTTCGATCATATCAACGGGCAAGAAGTCCAGGATCGGGCGCACATCCATGGACGTCGTAACACCCTGGTTGCGGTCATTCATAGTCGCCGTGACCTTCCGGGTCTCATCTTTTTCGCTAAAAACAAGTGCCGTGCTAAGTTTGCTTAGGAATTTTCGGTCCAGGCGCGGATCTGACGTGAACATCGTTTTAACGGTTGAGACAATACGCATGGGGATTTCCTTTCGCTATGCGTCACTCCCCACAATATGCGGGTACGGCACGAAAACCGACACATCTACGTATCGTTTTGCTGCTTAAAATAGAAAAGACCACTTACGGCCGCCATGACGATAGAAATGCTCGTCCATGCGATCGTCGAATATGCCACGCTGATGATGCCAAAGGTTAGCCAGCAAATTTCACCACCGATTATCAGAAGCCTGAATAGATATGGGCGCTCTCGGAAGAGTGGGCTTGCCCCCTTTATCAGATTGCCGGTGATCATCAGCACGGCCGGCAGCCCAGCTGTCGTCAGCATTATAAGGCCCGTGGTAACCACGATCCCACTTGGCACCACAATCCGCATGGTGCGGGTGCTGGCATAGGCGCCGGCAACAAATGTCAGCGCGCTGATCAAAGAAGAGAGTGCAGCGCCCGACTGGTTAATGCTGAGGAAATAGGCCACCCATAGCAAAGACGAGATGAAGAAGAGCTTCATCACGATCTTAGGGTCTTTCCAGATGTATCCCGTACCACCTAGAGCGATGGCTGATATTCCGAGAATTTCCATACTCATCCTCCAAGTCCGCAGAAATCACGAAGTATCTATTTTAACAGCTCGACCGAAGGGGGTCATGCCGAGGCATGAGATTTTCCACATAAACCTGATTCACCTTAAATTCACAGAGAGCAACTATTAAATTGTATCGTGCAACTTGTTGTTGACTATAGAACATCGGAGGCATAAAGTCTGATCAACGGGCCTTGGTAACGGGGTCGCGCTTATAGATTTCGCAAGTTCGCCCGCATCGGGTGGAATAGGAGAACGACCATGTGCCAAGAACACCTCAACCTCACGATTATTCAAGACAATGCAACAGTCGGCGATATCGACGGCAATACACGGCTGGTCCTTGATCATCTGGAACGCGAAAAAGACGCAGATCTGGTAATTTTTCCAGAATGCTTCCTGACCGGATACCCTCTAGGCGATCTCGTCACCCGCCCTGGCTTCATTGCAAGCGTCGAGCGTGGCATCGATAAGATCCGCAAGGCGGTGGCAGAAACCGGCGGGGCGGCCGTGCTGGTTGGTGCCCCCATGGCCGGGGCCGGCCTACCCTACAATGCAGCATTTCTCATTGAGCCCAGCGGATCGATGCGTGTGGTGCGCAAGCGCGAGCTGCCCAACAATGATGTCTTTGATGAACGCCGCACTTTTTCGATGAGCGATGAGCGCCCGACCCCCCTCTCCTTCCGCGGCTTCAATCTTGGCATCCAGATCTGCGAAGACATGTGGCACGCAGAAGTCTCGCGCGGTCTGGCCGATGAGCTCGCCGATGTCCTCATTGTGTTGAACGGATCGCCCTACCAGCATGGCAAGCAAGATCTGCGCACCAAAGTGGCTCGCGCTCGCGTTAAGGCGACCGGACTGCCCTTGATCTACGCCAACCTTGTCGGCGGCCAGGACGAACTGGTTTTCGATGGCGCTTCGTTTGTGATGAACGCCGAAGGTGGTCACATCGGTGCATCTGCTTTCACTCCAGATGTTATTCACCTGCGGATGACCCGGCGTGCGGAAGAGGCTGTCACCCTCATCTTTTACAACGACTTCAAGATGAAGGACTACCCAAAGGATACCGTATCGGCCGATTACAACGCTTGTGTGCTTGGACTGCAGGACTACGTCAAAAAAACCGGGACACCGCATGTGGTTGTAGGCGTATCGGGCGGCCTCGATTCCGCATTGGTACTGGCCATGGCCGTGGATGCACTGGGGCCGGACCGTGTCATCGGCATCATGATGCCGTCGGAATACACCGGGGATGAGAGCCTGGGCCTTGCCGACGACCTGATGGATCGTCTGGGCGTTCACAAACAGGTTCTGCCGATCGGCGGCATGTTTGATGCGGTGCGCGATGCCACGCTCGACAGTTATGCCGAGATGGGCACTAAAATCGGCCGAACCTCTGACCCCAGCACCACTCAAGAGAATTTTCAGGCACGTCTGCGCGGCCTAACCCTCATGGGTGTAACAAATGCGCTTGGCGGCATCGTACTATCTACCGGGAACAAGTCCGAGATGTCGGTCGGGTATGCGACGCTCTACGGCGATATGAACGGCGGCTTCAATCCTCTCAAAAGCGTATACAAGAGCGATGCTTTCCGTATGGCTGAATGGCGCAACACGATCACAGATCTGGCACAGGGACCCGTCATCGCTGAACCGATTCCATCGGGCATTATCACCCGGCCGCCCAGCGCCGAGCTTTCAGAGGGTCAAACCGACCAGGCGTCTTTGGGCGATTACGAAATTCTCGATGCGGTTCTCTATGCGCTGATCGAGCAAAAAGCCGATGCGCCTATGGCGGCCCGCATCATCACTGCAAAATTTGGCAAAGATGAGGTCTGGAAGCGCTCGGGCGGGTACAATCCTGAACCCTATGCGGAGAAGATCGCAAAGCTGGTGCGCGGCGCGCAGTACAAGCGCGATCAGTCCTGCCCCGGGGTGAAGCTGAACCTCACCGACTTCGGTCTCGGTTGGCGCATGCCAATCGCGGGTCGCTACAGCCTTTGAGTGAGATGAACGAAGACACCACGCCCGGCTGCGATTACAGTGGCCGGTGCGAGGTCTCGCATGATGATGAAACCTCAGGCGCGTCAGAAGCACAATGTATCCATTGCGGCGGATGGCGGTACCGAGATCACCCAGTCGTAGGTTGCTGGGGGAGCTGGACTTTGGAGATCGGCCAAAGAGGCATGGATGTCGAAGGCTATGAACGCGGCGTCGCAGGCCTTCCAGACCAGCTACGCGCCTATGCGAACACAATGGGTGCTCTTACGATGAAGCTGACCAAGGAACAGGCCCTCTTGCTTGCTGATGATCTGGAACGTGGAATTTCGGCAAGCACACCCAACGCGCGTTACGAACCAGAAGAAGGCACTCCTGTGCTATTGCAACCGCGCGAACATTTACTTGCTCGGGATGATTTGCCTTGAACCCGATTTCGTATAGAAATGTGGTATTTTGAGGATACAGATAAAAATGTTAAAGATTAAATCAGCCATAGTCGCATTTTCATGCATAATGCTTGTTCCGCAACTCCTGGATGCAGCCACGTTCGATTTCGGTCCGAGACCAAACATCGATCAGCGCGCATGTATGGACATCGTCACGGCAATTTCCACTGAGACGGACCCACGTAACGGGCTCAATAAGACCTTATCCCGTGTAGATGAAGCAATTCGTTTTACCAACGAACAATTGGCTTTAGGTCTCATTTTTATGGCCGCAAATAAGGACAACCTGCGTCCGGAGGTGATGAGCATAGAAGCTTTGGCCTCCCATTTTTCACCACATCTTATGGAGGCGGCGGCTGTTTTATGTCTGATCGACGAGTCGGATGGTCGACACAGTTGGCATGTATCCCGCAATAATGTGACAAAGAATTACGAGCCTTCTATGTCTTCCGCGCGCGAAATTCTAAACCGGATCAAAGCTGGCGAGATTGAGCCATACCAAGTTTATGAGGAAGTGAAAAATCTCACGATCGACCTATGCGATAACACAAGCATTTTGGACCGAGGTAACGCATGTGATTATTTCTCTGAAACCGCTACCCTAAAATTTGAGAGCAATAGCGATCTGGTCATTTATAAAGAGACGGACGGGGTTGATATGTTCGTTGGGCAGTTTTCGCCCAAAGGGTTCATCGTTATAAATAGCGCCCAAACGCTCAGAAATGGCTTTCAAGTTCAGGTTTTGGCTCCCAGTAACGGTACTGGGATTGGTAGATTCATCGCTCGGTCCAAAGATTTTATTGGCTATAAATCCTATACCGCGACAGTCGACAGAAGTTCGGTCTCCGACAATAAGAGCTTCGCAATGGTCGTGCCATGGGAAAGCTTTATCGACTCATTCGGTACAGCGATGCCGCATCCGTCAGAACTGCCTAGACTTGTAATTAAGGTATCCGAGAGAACCTACGCGAAGTGAAGCCCGGACATTAGCTAAACATCAGGCATTGGGCGGAACGATCCAATCCGGAATGGGCTCATTGGCGTGCTCACTGTCGGGGTCGTTCAATGCCGGCGTGTCTGGCTCTTCCGGATAAAATGGGTTTTCCACCTTTTGAAGTCGATCAAGATTGGCAAATGGGTTGTTGGTGAACCGGGAGGGGTCAAGCGCAGCTTTTGGCTCACGCGCCGGGCCGCCGGCCCAGTCATGCAGGTCCGAACCCTTCATCACATCCATCTTGTTCTTCTGGTGCCATTGGTGATCTTGCATGTTCAGATAATCTCCGGCACGCGTCATCAGATCATAAACACCAAGTGTGACAGCCACGCCGACAGCGACTTTGATGCTGTCTTTCACCAGCCCGACAATCCCCGATCCCGGCTTCATCACCTCTTTGACGGCCGTTGAGGCGGTTTCTCCATATTCGCTTTTGACGATCCGGTCGCGCGCCTGCTCGGCCAAGAACTTGGTTGGCCCATCAGAAGTCAGGCTCGAGGCCATATCGGCCACGTTGAGCCCTTTCTCGGCTGCCGTTCCCATTACCTGTGCAACAAGGGCATCATCGATCTTATCTGCGCCACGCGGAATGAGTTGGGAGATTTCGTTCAGGATCTTCGCGGCTTCAGGATAGCGATCCGACATGCCAATCCCGTCTGACTTGCGGTGGAAGAACTCCTCCCAGGCGGTTGGTTTATCCATGTTTGATTTCCTTCGTTATCTCGATGTTTCGGTTCTTGATCTGCCTGTTCACGGCTGGGGCGTATCGTCGTTGGTAGGCACCCAGAACTCCAACGGCAGCTCGTGGGCCGTAAATACCTCTGCCGCAGTGACAGTCTTCGTTCTTACACCGCTGACGGCATTTGGACGGAAGTCGGTGTAGGTGATCGAGCCGTCGTCACTGATTTTGCACAGATGAACCAAAACCGGGGCGTCCGGCGCCTTCATCTCGGCTTCGGTCTCATAACCGGCCTCATCCAGGGCGGACTCGTAGGACACCATGCCGCGGTAGATGGTTTGCCAGTCCTCAACAGATTCAGGCATCAAATCTGATCGAGGGGTCATGTGTAGCTTGAACACACCTTCCCGGTAGGCTTCAAAATCGATCAGCAATTCAGACATTATCTCAGGCATTACAGGTCTTTCGTCAGAGATTTACATTTCAGGAGAGAGATCATCTTCAGGAGGCAAGAGCTTCTGGATGACCATCATTTCACCCGGATAGACCTGCCCGCCACGCGCAGAGGCGATCTCTTTGAGTGCCGGCAATACTTCGTCTGGCAAGTCACCTTGAATGGCCACAACGATACCGGCAGCATCACGTCTGGCGGAGATGCCGCCGGTCCCTAGGACCTTTGCACTCTGGCTGAAGCTTTCCGTGCATTTAACCATGGCGCTGCCATCTTCATTTCCGGAGAAGCGTAGAATTGACCCGTGCGGCGTACGGATCTGATAGCTTCCATAGAGGATCGCACCGATCTCTACAGGCGCATCAGGCAAAGGTGGAAATTCCAGATCGCGGCCCAAAGCCTTTTCGAGATTTTTCTTCAGGATCGGGTCAGCAATCGCCTCTTCGACGGTGATCTCGTATGAATTATATCCGCCTGGATTTTGGTGCTTACGCATCAGCCCTTTCATGGCCGCCTCTTCACTTCCGAAGGGGCCACCGACAGATGGATCGTCAGCGCGCCAATCGAAGGCGTTCTTCGACGCGCCCGGGTTCTCGAGGATGTAAAACCACCGCCCGTCGGTTAGCCCGACGATATCGCATTCAAGACCTGAAGACATTAAGCTCTCCCGTACAGCCGTGATCAGTTGTTCCATTCTAGGGATTGCTTGTGAAAAAGGAGAGACTTAACGCGTTCACTGCTGCTATCTTGTGAGGCTGTAGATTTGCTTTTTACCAAATATGTTCCATATTGTTGGGTGAATTCACATGCGCACAGAGTTTGGAATCCATCATGGTTCGATCAGAAATCGTAAGGAAGATCGCGGATGATAATCCGCACCTATCTCTTGAGGATGTAGAGCGCCTCGTCGCCACGGTATTCAACGAAATCATCGAAGCCATGGCCGCGGGAAAACGTGTAGAGTTGCGTGGCTTCGGGGTCTTCAGCGCAAAGAAGTATGAACCGAGGATGGGGCGCAATCCGCGCACAGGCGAGTCCGTTGAGGTGGAAGGTAAGTGTCTGCCGCGTTTCAAGACCGGCAAGCCGCTCCTGGATCGGCTTAATCGTCAGACATGACTGTTAGATAACGCTTTACCGACGCCCACGGGGGCTTGCAGCCCTTGGCCTGCAACAGAACCCGGCCGGGTCAGCCCAGGGAGCCCTCTGCGACAGCATGGCGATGAAGCGGGGAAATTAATATGACGGTATCAATGCAACGACTTTTGTCGATGCATTGATACTGAAGCCTCGTCCTCTAGGGCGAGGAGAGTTCACATAGGTTGCCAAGACATCATGGCCATCTTACCCGCTGCCGCTTGGTGTCGTAGTTTGCGACTGGCAGCCTCATTTCCTTTATCGGCAAAAAGAAAGCTACCCATCGCTTCACGGCCTTTGTCCAAAATTCGCTCTTTTGGGTAAACGGGAATGTGGTTCTTATCGAAGGTAGCTATTTAGGACACCCAAAATGTCCAGAATTCCACTTTAAAGCTGTTTACATGCTCGGCTCAGGATCACCCGGAAGGGCAAGTTGAGCCAGTTCTCGCGCGGCTTCCAACGTGTCACAGGCCGCAAAGAATAGCGCAGTGTGACAGAAAGTGGCACCTGTAACGCCGGTCAGCTCTTCGAGGTCTGCACCGGTCAGCCCACCCCATTCTGCAGGCAGATCCCGCAGGTTCTCATAGGTGCCCGCGTGTGGGCGGGCGCAGCTCAAACCAAACCCACCCGAGGAGCTGGGCTGGATAACATAGAGAACATGGTCAGTACCAAGCTTGTCGAGGCTGGGCTGGAAATCTGCAGATTTTGGAAGTTCGAGAACCTGTGCTCCCCCCCGCACGGCGACAGCATCGGCCACCATCTGATGGTCTTTGGCAATTTCCAGATACTGCATTGTTTTCGCCTCCAGCATTTTCATTGTCATGTTGACGATCTTGGTGAACTGCGCATTGGCCTGATCAGGATCTGCCGCGTTGAATGCGTCAACCACCGCTGGAAGACTGATGGCGGCCGTCTCGCCAATCTGTGCAGGGGACAATGAGCCTGTATCGATCTTGTCGATCGGCAGTACGACGTCCGCGTCGAATGCTGTGAACATGTCTTCAATGAAATCTTCGTCGACCCCCTGGCTCGTGAGGTACTCGCGCCCATATGCCTGCCAGATGAGCCCAAAGGAGGAGTATATCGTCCCATCTTCGCGCTCACGGGCGCCTGACATATGGTGATCGAAATATCCGGCTGCTGGATCGCACCGTCCGCCCACATCAAAAGTAATCGCCTGATCCTCATAGGCGCGGAGCAGGGACGCATCGCGCGTCCGAACGACACCGGCCTCCGGCAAAATGGTCTGCAGGACAGCTGCCGCGCAGACATCATCGGCATGGAACCATCCTGAATGGGTCACGAGGTATTTGATCTGGCTCAAGTCGCGGGGGGTGCTGTCGGTAACGGTCATACTGGCTTCCTTGTGAGTGTTTATCGGATCATATGCCCGCGCTGCGAAAACCAGTATAGCGGAGCCGAAAAGAAGAGGGCGCAGCCATGGCTGCGCCCTCTCCCCACGACCAACTACGAAGTTTAGACTCTCAAAGCGCCTGGGCAATTCCCCAAGTCTTGCAGCACGCCCGTGCCGCCGCAGAGCGAGTGGTCTCAAGATACGCTGTTTCAATTGCGAAAATCAACATTATTTTGCAAAGTTCAAAGACCTGAACACTTTCACAGATTGTCAGTAAAATGGTGCCGAACAAGATATAGGTTTCCATGAAAGTATTTATTCAAGGACTGGTTTCGTTCGCCAGATCGCTCTCCCGTAATACACCCTGTCGCTATAAGCATCTTCCAAGGCGCAGTCCGACCGGCAAGCATCTTTACACTTGCCGACATTGCAGCCGGTCATGCTGGACAGATACCTCAGCACAGCATGATTTTTGTATTCGATACAAACGTGGGGCCGACATCTGATTTGCCATGTTCTGTTGCGCGAGTGCAGTTTCCCCTCGCAGGCCTGCTAGACGAAACGACCACGGAACATACGGGTCATGTCGTTGGTCTTTCCTCAATCTAGGATGATATTAAGTTGCACTCTGCAAGTTATGCCTTGCCATCCTGCGAATATACCCCTACCTTGTCTTAATCGGGTCACTCATCGACGGTGATCGCGACCTCATAAACCCCATTCGTCCCCATCAGGATGGAAGAAGGAGACCGCCATGGAAGATCTGGCCAACCGCGTCCACAACCACAATTACCGCATGGATCCCTATGTCCGCTCACTCCTGGACACGGATTTCTACAAGATCCTGATGTGCTACTTCGCATGGAAGGAATTTCCCAAGACGGTCGTGACCTTCGAGGTGAAAAACCGCTCCGCGAAAACCACAAAACTGCGTGATGTCATCGTGGAGGAAGACCTCCGCGCCCAGCTGGACTATGTCCGCACGCTGCGCTTAACCGAAAGCGAGTTGATCTGGCTCGCCGGTAACACCTTCTACGGCCAGACTGGCATCTTCCCCGGCGACTTCATCGATTTCCTGCGCAATCTGCAGCTGCCCGAGTATGAGCTTGGGATTGGCGAGGATGGCGACTTCGCCCTGTCCTTCACCGGCACCTGGGCCGAGGTCATGCTCTGGGAGATCTACGCGCTGTCGATCCTCAACGAGGCCCGCTCGCGCGCCGGGATGGCCGGCATGTCGCGTTATGAGCTGAAGGTTCTCTACGCCAATGCCACTGCTAAATTGGTCGACAAGCTGAAGCGACTGAAAGAAGCGGGCGTGCCCGGCATTGCCGAGTTTGGCACCCGTCGCCGTCACGGTTTTCTCTGGCAGGACTTCGTTTTGGAAGCGATGACTGAAGAGCTGGGCGACAACTTCATCGGCACCTCCAACGCGTTGCACGCCATGCGTCGCGGCCTGCCGGCGATCGGCACCAATGCCCATGAGCTTCCCATGGTGATCGCGGCTCTCACCAGCCTGCGCGCTCCAGGCAGCAAGGAGCAGCTCTTCCGCGCGCAATACGATGTGCTGCGCCTTTGGGAAAAGACCTTTGACGGCAACCTTCTGGTGGCCCTGCCCGATACCTTTGGCACTACCCAGTTCCTGAAGGGTGTGGCAGAGGAGTTCCCTGAGATCAAAGACTGGCGCGGCTTCCGCGAAGACAGCAAGGACCCCTTCGAGGGCGGCGAAGAGAAGATCGCCTTCTGGGAAAGCATCTGTGTTGATCCGCGCGACAAGCTGCAGCTGTTCTCTGACGGTCTCGATGTCGATCAGATGATCTCGCTGCACGCGCAGTTCAACGGCCGCATCCAGGAAGGTTATGGCTGGGGAACGCTCGCAACCAATGACTTCCGTGGCTGCGATCCGCGCGGTGGCCATGCGCTCGACCCTATCTCGGTCGTCTGCAAGGTCCGCTATGTGACCGATCATGTTACCGGCAAGACGGTTTCGGCCGTGAAGCTCTCGGACAATTACGAGAAGGCGACCGGCGACGCCGATGCGGTAGACTTCTACCGCGAGACCTTCGGCTCTGAGGGGCTCACGAATGCCCCGGTAATCGTCTGAACGAAAAAAGGAAGAAACCAATGCCAAACTTTGAGTTCACTCAGGATAAGTCCGCGCGTTCCTGCCGCTGTGGCGCACAGGCCTTCACCGCAAATGCGTGGAATGCCATGACGGATGCGCAACGCGCGGCCGCCGAGTCACAGCCCTGCCGGACTTGCGCCCATGATCAGGCGCAGCGGTGATCCCATGAGTAGCATCGTCGCAGAGAAAACACTCCCGCAGGGCACCAAGGTGTCCTGCATCAGCGAGCCACTCCAGACCGGCGTCGTTGAGGGGCCCTCAGAATATGAGGGCGGCGTCTTCGTGCGCTTCTCGCCCTCCCTCGCCTACGCCTGCTCGACCTCTGGCCTGCGTGTTCTCGAATACCCTGACGATCCAATCATCTATGAGATCACGAAGGGCAGCACTGTCGAACGCGTAATGGATCCTGGCCGACGCGGACAAGTGACCTCGGTCGACAATACCGGCACCGCGCGCGTCCGCTGGCCGGGTGGCCGCATCGACAAAGAGCTTGTCGAGCGCCTGCGCATCATTCACCCGCCCGTCGAGGACATGGATTTCGAGAACCTCGGGTGCGAGATCTGCGGGGAACCTGCCATGGTGGGGCGTTTCTCCGAGCCGCGGCTCATGGCCGTGGCCAATATGTTCGTCTCCGTACATCACGTCTTCCGGAAATGCGCCTCCTGCGGCACCATGCACCATCACCCGGACGATCATGATCACCGCACGGAAGGGCTTCGTAAGGGGAACGCCTGGATTGGGCGGCCGGCGGATTATCCGACTGCGCCCCTGGCGCTCGTTGAAGATTACTGGATGGAAGAATGACCCTACACAACAAACCAGAGTACAATACTCCCGAGATCGTGGCGCGCCTCAAAGCCCACGGCATGGAAGTCGACACGCCAAGCATGCTGAGCGACGCTTTTCGGGTGGGATACCTATCGGCGTCTTCAGATTGGGAGCCGCAACGCTGCGATGGCTGCCGCTGTGAGTTCGGTGGTGGGGATTGTGATACCATCAAACGGCCAGAAAAATACGCCGCGGCGAAATAGCCACAGATGATCTAGTCACATCGCCAGGTCTTGCGAAAAACGGAAAGTGCGACCATCTCAACACAAACTGATATTCACTTCTGGGAAAGAACCTCATGACCAAAAGCTTTACCCTCGAGGGCCAGGAAACCAAATTCGATGGTTTCTACCAGCTTGATATGCTGACACTCAGCTCATCCGGTATTGAGGGCAGCTATACCCGTGAGGTCTTCATGCGCGGCCATTCGGCCTGTGTGCTGGTCTTTGACCCGGTACTCGACAAAGTTCTGCTGATCGAAGAGCTGCGCGCCGGCAATATCGCGGCAGGCCTGGCTCCGGAGGACTGCTATGCGCTCTCACCGATTGCCGGCATGGTCGATGAGGGGGAGACCCCCTTTGATGCCGTGATCCGCGAAGGCATCGAGGAGGCGGGTATCGATCTTGCGGGTCACGTCTTCTACGGCCCGCGGCGCACCTTGCCCTCCCCAGGCGGGTCCAGCGAAATCATTCACCACTACCTGGCGATCGCTGACCTGAACCAAATCACAGATGGCGAGACATTCGGCGAGGCTGGTGAGCATGAGTTTACCACCGTGCGTTTGATGTCGCGCGAGGAAGCTGAGGAGAAGGTCTTGGGTGGCATCGGCAATGGCCTAACAGCGACCTGTCTGATGTGGCTCGAGAACATGATCCTGACGGGCCGTATTCAGCTTGAGAAGGCGGCGGCGTGAAGATCAAAGGCGGTGATCTGAAGCTCTGGATGGATGAGGATTGGCCCGGGGATGATTTCTACTGGGACCATGATCTTTTTGATGATGAGCCCGATCCCGAGCTGACCTACGACACTGACGATCTCGGGCCGCTGCTTTATCAGGGCCATGATGAAGACCCGACAGGTGGCAAGGGGATCGACCTCGCAAAACAGGTCCGCCGCTGGCGAAAGGTAACCGGAAAAACGGTCTTCTCCGTTGCGGTGCCGAAGGAGAAAGAGGCGGAGTTCAAAGCCTACATCAAGAGCCTCGGCGGCAGCACGCTCTGAAACCATAAGGAGAGACCATGCATACCCTTCCCTGCATCCATTGCGATGCACCCCACCTCGTCGCGGCCCAGGCCGCACCGGCGATCGCCACGCTGGGCGGCGTCGACGTCGATGTCACCGTTGTGCGCCGCGTGTGTGAAGTGACGAAGCTCACCTTCGAGAATACGAAGGATCACGATCACCGCGCCGAGGCGCGCGCAAAGCTGAATGCCCGGCTTGGAAATCCCGCTGGGACACGCCTGCCCGGCGTCGTGGTGAGCCTGACCGGCGAGATGGGTAGCGTGCCCGTTCCGGAATATGTGCAGGCCACCCAGTGATCGCGCCGATGCGCGGCGCAGAGCCGGATGTGCAGCTATCTGAATCTACGGACAGTATGGGAAATCTGAGCGATTTTGAGGAATGGCGCTTCTGGCAATCCAACGTGATGGTTCACCAGAGCCTGGAGCACCAAAAGAAGCGCTACGCGGGAGACAAAGAATGGCACGGGCGAAGCGAAACGCGTCCATATAAATCCAAAGCGTGACGCGGATTTTCTTACGATAGGCGTACCATCATATGGTGAGCCGGGCAATATTCCTCGAGTTGATAGCCGCAATATAACGAAAGAAGAACCCAATGACCAAGAACCGCAAAGTCACCGTCAACGAAGTTAAACGCGTCTATGACGGGTTCTTCAAGATCGACGAATACAGCCTGCGCCAGGAAGCCGAAGGACGCGACTTTCAGTTCAAGCGCCTGAACTTCGAGCGCGGCCACGCCGCGGCGGTTCTGCTCTATGACCCCGAGCGCGACGCGGTGCTCTGCGTTGAAGAATTCCGCATCGGCTGTTTCGCAGCCGGTATGGAAGGCGAGAGCAGCTTCAGCCTGGGGCCGATTGCCGGGATGATCGATGAAGATGAGTATCCGATCGATGCCGCCATCCGTGAGGCGCGCGAAGAGGCCGGCGTCGAAATCTCCGAGAGCGACATCATCGCCGAGTTTACCACCTTGCCCTCGCCAGGTGGCTCCAGCGAGACCGTGACCATGCTTTTGGCCACAGCCGACCTCAGCGGTCTGGAGAATTGCGTATTTGGCATGGATGACGAAGCCGAGCAGACTTGGCGCCGCGTGCTGCCGCGCGCAGAGGTCATGCAGCTGGTCGAGACCCAGCCGATGACGGGACACCTGTCAGCACTGATGATGAAACTCGAGATCCTGCGCCTGCTGGATGCGGTGCCGGCCCCGTCGAGAACTGATACGCCGCTCTACTAATATCAGAACAGAAGGCGGGCGATATTAGGCGCCCGCTGATCATCAAAGCTCCGGTGATAGGTCGCCCCGTTGCCGTTCAACAATTTCCTTCGCGAGTCTGTCTGCCTCAGCATAGGGCGTCACAGCCAGGATGCGTTCAGGTGAGATCACATCCGCATAGGATACAACCTTGTCGATCTCGAGCGCCTCCCGCCAGAAACCGCGCAGCACCGACTGATAGAGGCTGTCTTCTTCCCCATCGATAAGGCTCTTGAATGCCTTTCGGACGGCCTGCTTGGGGAGGCCGTAGGCCTCTGAGAACTCATCGACTGCCTCGCGCAGATCCGCGGCATCTTCTACGAACTCGAGATGCTCGCCGTCGACGATGCTGTAGAGGGAGTCGTCGCAGTGGAACTGCTCCTCATCGAGACCCGCGGCGTCGATCGTCAGAACGACAACCTCATCCTCACCTTGGTCAAACAGGTTACTGTTGAGGTTTTCGCTGTTCGCCAAGCTGCTCAAGAAAATGCAGGGTTTCGGGAGCGGATACTCCATCGTGCCGTGAATAGCGCCGTAGTAGGACGGGGAAAGGCCCTCGGACATGATGCTGTCCAGGGCGGATTTTCGCGTGGCGTGATAGAGGATCATATTGGATTGTCTCCTGAACTTTTGACCATCATCTTGGACAGTCCAGAAAACAGAAATAGATAGCTTGGAAGCCGGATATCAAGGCTGTATTAGACAGCCCTGATAATTCATGCCGGGGGGCTAACCCTCAAGCCAGTTGCTTATGCCGCTCCTGATCGGCTTGGGCTGCACGCAATGATGCCACGGTGATGCCGATATCGACATTGGGGCTGTTGCCCCCGTCGTGCTTGATTTTGAAATTGTGATCGAGCGCAGCAATGATTGCGTCCACGTTCGACACATAGTCAGGCGCAAGGATCACCCCGCCTCCAATATCGAAAGTCATACGCTCTGCCATATGCTTGATCCCATAGCTGGAGCGGCTACGCTGGCCCACGGTCTTTGTCGGCATCAGCAAGCTGAACAAGGCCATTGCTCTCAAGGTCTGTCCAGCCTGATTGCTGTCGAGCAATTTGGATCGGCTCTCTTCGAACTTCGACCGCCGGACCTTATGCACTTCCTGAAAATATGTGCCAGCGGGCACAGAGTCCTTAACCGCGCTCCGCTCCTTGGCGGTAAGCGCAAAGTAACCTTCATGCACTCCATGCCAGTGAAGTTCGGGCGACTGGCTTGTAATGCGGAGGAGCGTTGCTTCGGCCATCGCAAGGTGAAGTGAGAGGGGATCAATCGCTACATCGCGGCTTTCAGCGAAGGCGAATGAGTTATCAATGTCGATCTCTCGGCTTGTGGTCCCGGACGCCCTCATTCCAGCCCAGGTATTGAACCCGAGCGCTCGTGAGATAATCTCCATTCTCAACGAAGGGGAGACTTTTGCCATATGCTTCGAGGCAGCTTTTTTGACTGCATCAAGATGATGCGGGTCGACTGTGTAGTGGATGTGAACGCGTGACATCGCGAACTCCTCAAATTCTAGGGGCTTTTGGACGCCGATTACACATGCCCCGAAAATGGGAGTACATGATGTGTCTTAAGAAGAAGGTCTGACCCGGCGACAGGTCTGGGGTTCACCCAATGTTGTCAAACTAATTCTTCGCACGCATCATTTCAACCCATCTTGAAACGAACATTCATCATGCGTCGTTGGATCGTGCGTGGTCCTAGCTTTAAAAAAAACGCCGGCCCTAAACAGATGAATAACTTGCATGATGCAATTTGCCATTGACCATCTGCGAAAACGAGCGTAGCTTCACCTTATCGGGCGCTGCTTTGGCGGCGTCGCGACCCATAAACCCAATTCGTCGCGCGACGCGATGGAAGAGGAGAAAGTAAATGGCCCGCAAAAAGATTGAGGTAGATTCCCGAATCGGCAATAACCGTACCGGGTTGATGATCACCAGGGGCCAGGTGGAGCACCTGGGCCACGGCGCGCTGAAAGCGCAGATGATGCTCGACAATTCCCGCAACGTGATCGGCTTTGGCTCCAGCCAAAAGTCCGGTGAGTTCGGCAATCCCCTGACGCAGGATCAGAAGAAACGCGCGCAGCAGGGCGCTTGGGGGGATGTCTTCTCCATGGTCTTCCTGCAGGACATCGGTGCAACGGACCGGTCCTCTGACTGGGCGGACTATGTATTTGATCGCATCACCACTCACCAGCTGCCTGAGCCCACCGACCTCTACGCAGGCTCCGTGCATGAGGCGCGCTGGTATGAAGACCATTTCGCACCCCTCAAAGGCCCACCGACCTACCGTCGGGGTCTGTTTGATGTCTGGGAGAGCTTCGAAACCGGCAAACGTATCCATATCCTGGATCGCAAACTGCACATCGCGATCTCATCGTCCGAGGTCCGCACGCTGATCGAGCGTCGTGATCCGGATTGGCACGATATGGTCCCCGCCAAGCTTTGGGATTTCTACGATTGGGAATACCCTCCGCATCTGCGTGACGCGATCGACTTATCGGGGATTGAGGAATTCTGGCCCGATACCAAGAACTTCCCGATCGGAACCAAAGGTATCCGGGATGGGAATGGAGATACAGTCTATATCCTGCGCGCCGATGGCAAATGGCGCCCACGGACCGATGCTGACGATGCGAAGAGCTTGGGAGACTGACATGCCCGCAATCCATTTCACCTATGGCGACGTCACCGGCGGAATGCTGGCCCATACCGGCATCAACGGGTTTTTCAATGCCGCCACAGGCGAAGTCTTCTTCTGCGCGCGTTGTCAGCATCTTGATGTGATCAAGGAGGGCTGCATGGACGGGCTTCCCGACGGCGGTACGGTTCACAGCACGCTCGAACAAGGGGGTGCCCAGTGGGGGAAACGAAGCACGACATATGATGACATCTACGCCTGGACTGCTGCGCATGACTGGGTCCACTTCGTGACCCATAAGGACCCCCAGGAAAATACTGAACTACACTTTACCACGATCCTCGACGCACAGGACAAGGTTGCAAAGCGCTTCGCCAAGGAATGGTCTGCCGTGCCGGTGATCTGCCGTCATCCGGATCCAAATGGCGTTGAGGCAATGCGAAAACACCGAGAGGCAATCAAATCAATGCCGAACTGCGAGTCGCCATAAGGGCGGTTGCGCAGCCGGTTAAACCACCCCGTGTCGCAACGGCATGAGGGAGCAAAAGAGAAGATTCATGATGGATTTCATCCCTAAGAAAACCGACCTCCTGGTCATTATCGATGTTCAGCACGACTTCATGGAGGGCGGCGCTCTGGCTGTGCCGGATGCCAATGCGATCCTGCCGGTTATCGATGAGCTGGCCGAGAAGTTCGACAACCTTGTGTTGGCGCAGGACTGGCACCCAGCGGGACACTCGAGCTTTGCATCGACCCATGCCGGGAAGGCTTCCTTCGAGACCACCGAGATGCCCTATGGCACACAGGTACTCTGGCCTAACCATTGCGTTCAGGGGACGCCTGGCGCTGAATTCGGCCTGCCTCGTCATATTAAGGACCGCGCGCAGAGCATCATCCGCAAAGGGTACCGGCCGGAGATCGATAGCTATTCGGCCTTCCTCGAGAACGATCAGCAGACCTCGACTGGTCTTAGCGGTTACATGCGCGAGCGCGGCTTTGACCGGGCAGTCTTCGTCGGCCTGGCGCTGGACTTCTGCGTTGGCTTCTCGGCGCTCGATGCGCGCAAGCTGGGCTTTGAAGCTGTGGTGATCGAGGCCGGGTGCCGCGGCATTGCAGAAGAAAACATCAGTGACATGAAGGCCAAGATGGCTTCCGCAGGTGTCAACATCGTCTAACAGAAGACGGCTATGAGACGGAGATCTGCACTGCAATCATTTAGGCTGAAAATGTGCTGCGCACGAAGGTCAAACAGGCGGCTGAGCCTAAAGGAAAGCCACAGAATTTTCCTAAATGTGATAGGCTGAAGCAACGTCAGCCAAGATCGCCCCACTGGCATCTGCCACGCGCACTCGGCATCCAATGAGACACCGGGTCAGGATATCCTCACCCGGTGTTTTGCGTCTAAATAGTAGAATATCCACTCTTGCTCGCATCTTTTGGCTTAGATCGCTACGAGCCCGTTTTCTTCCGTGGCATGCAACACAAAGAGAGGGGCAAGCCTGTTATAGGCCGCCGTGGCATTTTGCATGTAGATCCAAACCTCATGCGGCTGAAGGTCTCGCATAAGCCCTACAGGCGTGAAGAAAGTCCAGCCAAATTCCTGAAAGGCCGGATCCGTAGTCTCGACCGACAATGATATCGACGAAGTGGTGCTGACGTGATCTTGAACTGATTTTGCAGTCAGAGCACCGACAACCGCACCCGCGCCTCCACCAATGAGGCCCCCGGCAATCACGCGTCCAGCAACCCCGCTCTTGCGTGTCTCCACAGCCGTTGCACCGCCAGTGATTATGTTTGCAGCGATATAATCATCGAAGGGAATTTCTTTGGCGAACGCCGGTGTTGCGACCAAGGTCATGCGGGTTGTTTCATTGATAAAAAGACAATGCGCCTCCCCATCAACCGCTAGACACCCTTCGTACGCTGGAAATTTTGCGAGAGCCCTCTTGGTGATATCCGCCGCTGCGTTGTCTACCTTTCGTGCCTTTTTTCGCTCCATCGACATTTGGAACCACACGCAACCGACTGCAACAACAATCCCGCCTAATCCGACCATCTTCAATGTTTCAAAAAAACCCATGATCAATACCTTCCTGTTTTCTCGAAAACTACGGATGGTAGCCATCGTGGCAATGGTGACCCCCTCCTACCATGGGCATTTAAAAGAAGATCGTGTGTCTTTGGCCACAGGTCGCAGGTTAGAGTTTAAAAAACGAAAGCGCCGACAGATTGCTGCCGGCGCTTTTTATACTGGTCGGGCGCAGATTACGCGGCCCAGGAGACTTTCAGCTCACCGGTGGCGCGCATGTAGTCATTCATACCCTGCATGTCAGGATCGTGCATTGGAACCTCGACATTCTCTTTCACCTGCGAGGCAGTGAAGCCAAGAAGGTTGAGTTTATCGCATGCGATGGCAAAAGCGCCGTCATCGAACCGCCCGCAGTAAACAACAGCTTCTGCCTCACCGTCCACGGCAGCTTTTCTGATGGCAACCTGCGCCTTTTCAACAATATTATCACCATCTTTGATGTTCTTCGCAGCAAGAGCCTCGGCCGCAATCAACTCTTCAGCCTCCTTCTTGCGCGCTTGTTCAGTGGCCATGGCAGCTTGAATGGCCTCTTGAGCCTGCTGGGCTTCTCTTGCTTGTTGGGCTGTAAACATGATGAAATATCCCCTTTTGTCTTCTGAAAACCTATACCAATAATATATGGGTAACAGACTACATATTCAATGTCCTACCGTGTTTTTCGCATGGTGATAAGCGTGAGAAACAAAAGAAGCCCGGGAAATCCCCGGGCCTCAACTGCATTGCCTGTCAAATATGATTAGCGAAGAACTTCGACGATCACGCCTGTCTCTGCGTTGACCAGCACGGTCTGGGAGTTGACGTTCACGTAGCGCAGCTCGCCCTGTGGCAGCTCATAGGTTGTGACCATTTCGGGAAGACCTGCCCCGACGACGACTTCGCCATCCAGATAGACGGTCTCGACAGGGTTGCTCTTGATGTAGGTCACGGTCTCCGTGGTCGGATCAACAGCCGCACCGCCGGCTGCACCGCCCAAGATACCACCTGCAACGATGCCGCCGATCGGACCACCAATGGCATAGGCGGTCAACGCGCCAATGGTGGCACCGGCTGCGGCGCCTGCGTTCTTGTCGGACTGCGTCTCTTCGGTGTTCTCATAGGTCACAGTATTCACCTCGATGGAGGCGGGACGCGTGGTCAATGCCACAGCCTGCTTCTCGACGTCGACGGCCAGATAATCCGAATAGGACCAGCCTGCGACGCCGTCATGGCTCACCTTGCACCAGCGCTGCTCGGCCAGGCAGCCGTCGACATTGGCGTCAGCGCCGCCTGGGATCACGCCAACTACAGAGAACTGCGGGCCAGGGCCGCTGCGGATATTCAGGTCTGTCGCAGCAATGGCTTCAGCGGAGGAAGCCAGGGACGGAGCGGCGGTTGCCAGAGCGATTGCGGAGATTAGGCCAAGTTTCGCATTGCGCATAAGGTTGTCCTTTTGGTAGCGGCCGCCGGCACCCTTTATGGATTTCCTTTGGAGCTGACCGCGGTTCGGGAAGACAACATTATGAAAGAGTAACAGTTCCAGAATTATTTGCGAAAAGTGCAGTGAGTTATGTGATTGTGCGGTTCTAGGTCCTTCTGAGCCTTCAACCCGAGAGCTCATTCCCAGGCTCATTGACTGATCCAGGTGAGGTGACCTTATAGACCGACAGGCTACTCGGCGTCATGTCCAAGCGCAACTTGTCACCCTCCAAAGCTCCCTCAAGGGCTTGCGCAGGAAGGAAATCCACGCCGTCGTCACCACCGAAGATTTGACGTTTGGCATCATACCAGGCGTCAAACTCCATTTTCTCAGGATTAACCTCATCGGCATAGCATACGTGCGCCACAGTACCGGCCTTGGCCTCTTCCGAAGTTACATTGCTCATGAGGTAGACACCTTGGTCACCAACAAGCCAAAGACCGGCCGGGATCTTGGAGGTATCGATGTCCTCGATGCCAACATCCATGGCAAATCCCTTCTCATCAAGTTCCCTCTGCAGCGCTGCGCGGCGGTCTGGCGCCAGATTATCCCGCCAGAACTGCGGATCATGCATCTGCTCGTAATTCGGCCGACGGTTTGTCGACTTTTCAGAGATCTCCAGAAGAGCGCGGGTGTGTTTAGCGTCGAAAGTCAGGTCCATATCAATCTCCAAAGGGGTGATTCTTTTTATAAGTTACCCGTCGTTTTCGCATTATGCCAGATCTGGACTTTCTCCCTCGCATTCTTTCTCAGTCGCTGCTCGGGCATCGATCACAGCCATGCGCTGCATGGCATCAGCCCCAAGGGAAAAGGCAGTGTCGACCTCTTCGGGATGATCACCGGCCTCAAAGCATGCGGCGCGGTGCATCTCTTGCAGCTGAGCCCAGCGGTTGCGGGTGATGTCATCCATCACGAAGCTATCCTTCTGTGGTGCCAGCGTTTCAGTGCGGATATCCAATGAGAGGGCCTTATAGACCCAGCGCGGTGGCTTATCCGCGAAATCCTTGGCGCTGGTTGGGCCTTTCTCAATATCCCCGAGATAGTCGCATAGAAAATGGGGGCCTTTTTCAGGGTCTCCAACCGAAATCCAGGCAGAACCGGAGGGGCGCTGCTGCCACTCGACGAATGTGGGGTAGTTTCTTGTAGGCATCGCAGGTTCTCCTGAGTAGGGTGGGTAGAGCTTACGGCCCCCTTGGCCGCCTGCTGTTAAGTTCAGCGCGCGACCGAGACTTTGCCTTCGGCAAGGCGGTGGTTGATATCCTCGAGGAACAGCTCGATCTGATCCTCGTGATAGGGCCAGTAGGCCACTGCGCGATTGTGGTTGTACCAAACCGAGGTCGACACCAAGAAAGCAACATGTGTGGCGTCCCGCGGCGCGGTCTCGGAATAAACCAACGCACGGCTGCCGGTAACATAGAGGTCGCCCTCTTCGTTGGTCCGGGGGTTTGTATAATGGGGATGGCGTACATTGCTGCTGCCGATGACGCGGGCCACCCGCGCGATCTCTGACTTCTTCGCCCGGCCGCTGTGGGATTTGTAATAGACCAGGACCTGATCAGCAGGTTCGCCAAGGTCATCTGTATCGTCCGAAAACATATTCGCGATCGGGTCATAATCGCCAAGGTGATCGGTGATCTTCCCCGAACCGCCCAGATCCTGCAACTCGTCGGCCAAGTCCAGGGCTGCGCTCGCGCGCTCTGCGTTAAAGACCTTATTCTTCCGGCCCGCCACATCGAGAAGCACCATCGAGGGTGCCACTTCAGCAGAAAACTGTTCATTCATCATAACTACGTTCATCGTTTTTCGCATCCATATTTACTGTTTAAATTCTACGAGGTACTTCAACCGCGCTTGTGACGTCCGGTAGACGATCATTTCGTTGTTCTGGACCTGATCCTTGCCGCCGCGGGCAAATACTGAATCAAACCCTTTGGGCGGTTTGACCGATGAACCGGTCCGGTCCGGATGCCAGGGTTTGCCCATCGCCACATCGGCCAGGAACATGTAGCACCTGTCATCGCGCCGCCCGCCATCCCAGTATCCATAGGCATAGTTCAGGGACTTGGTGGATTGGTCGCTGAAATAGAGGCCATCACCGAACATGCGCCCGGTGACACGGATCGAGCCATTGGACTTCGGGATGATCAAGCCACCCTTGAGGATCGACATAAGGTTGTGGGCGCGGGTGCCATGCCAGAGTTCCGAGATGCCGCCAACTGTGGCACCATCTGCTTCATAGTCCTTATCCATACTGCCGAGTGAGACATCGAAGATCCTGGCCATCTGCAGCTTATGAGAGGCATGCATGCGCCTGCGGCCGCTCTCGTAAATTTTCTCGATGTGGCTGCGGACTTTCTCATCCTCACTGACCGACATGGTCACATTAAAGATATCCTTGGGCGCCCCCGGAGCCTCTTTGCTTGCCTCCCTGATGCGCTGCGTAGCGATCTCGATCGAAGATTCCAGCTGGTCGAGAAGCGAAGACTGCTGGATGAGACTGTCTGCATCGTTCAGGAAGTCACGATGCCAGCCACGGCGCAACCCAACCTTCTGCGGCACCAGCATGAGATACTGCTCGAGCGGATCAATGAAGCCCGGGGCGTCGAAGTCTTCCTTCAGCACGTAGCGCTCAAAGCCCTGCAGCAGATCGCGCGCCTTCTTAATGTTCTGTGCGGTCACGACACCCAGGGGGGTCGAGATGATACCAGTGCCGAGGTCGACATCCATCTGACCGCCAGAGGCCGCGAGGATCTGATGCTTGTTGATCTTTGCAAGATCGCGCACCAGCTCCGCGATGACCGGGTTGCCACGCGCGATCTGCTCCTCGGCCGCCGTCGCCAGCACCTCACTGTTGGCGGCCCCAGAGGGTGCCTTACCCACCACATCGATTTGCTTGTATCCTTTGCGCTCTTTCTCGCGAATTTTTCGGTTAAAGAGCACCACGCCCTGTCCAAGCTTACGGGTCTGGCCCTTGGCCCCTACCCTGCCGTTTCGACTGACCACTTGCTCTGCATCGTCAATGCTGACTTCCCAGAACTTGTTGTTATTCGCATTGGCATCTGTCAGGATGTACATCCTTGTCTCAGCGGTTTTCATTTAGGCTCCAATGCGGTCAGATATCTTTGATTTTATATTATGCCCCGCGCTCGTATGCGGCAATGGATAGTGTTGCGAATAACACGGTTATGCACAAAGACCCTGCTCAGATGCGCGCGCTATTGATATGTCAGTGGGTATTTGCGAAAAGTATAATTAACCACAGGATGCCTTGATATAATTTCAGAAGCCCTGATTTGTTAAACCACGATCAACATTACTTTCCTGAGGTACTTCCCCATGTCCAAGTCTGACAGCACCGCCAAGACGATTGCCGAAAACCGGCGCGCGCGTTTTGACTATGAGATCAAAGAGGATCTCGAGGTCGGTATCATTCTGGAAGGCTCGGAAGTTAAAAGCCTGCGTCTGGGTGGCTCTCGCATCGCCGACAGCTATGCCACTATCGAGGATGGAGAGTTGTGGCTCGTGAACAGCTATGTGGCTCCCCTCAATAATGTCACCACATTCGCCCATGAGCCAAAGCGCCGGCGCAAGCTTCTGGCCTCGCGCCGCGAGATTGCAAAGCTGCGCTTGAAGACCGAGCGCGAGGGCATGACCCTGGTGCCGCTGCGTCTCTACGCCAATGACCGTGGCATGATGAAGCTCGCCTTGGCCGTTGCTCGCGGTAAGAACAAGGCCGACAAGCGCGAAACCAGTGCCAAACGCGACTGGGGTCGCCAGAAGGCGCGCGTCCTTAAAGAGATCGCCTAAAGCGCATCATATATGAGGAGCAGCTTCTCACGTAACGGCCAGCTCCTCATATAGCGGCTCCGATTTATGTGGGAGGGGTTCAGCCGAAAGTCTTCGTTTGAACTTTACCGGTCACTTGCTTCCAAAACTCATCCGCCCGGCCCTCGAATGTCGCCCCGCTGCGCGCGTCACTCTGGTAGAAGGTACCGCGTTGCAGACCCGGCACATACTCCTGCTCGACCCAGCCCCGCGGATCGTTGTGCGGGAACTTGTATCCCACATGCCCCAGTGCCTCTGCGCCTTTGTAATGCGCATCGCGCAGATGTTTCGGGATCACCACCTGGGGCTGTGACTGTACCGCGGCCATGGCGGCCGAGATCCCGCGGCAGACGGAGTTCGACTTAGGGGCGCGGGCGATATGCAGGCAGGCATGGGCCAGCACGATCTGGGCCTCCGGGTAGCCGATCTTCTCCACGGCCGTTGCCGCTGCCACAGCTGTCTGCAAGGCTGTGTTGTCAGCCAATCCCACATCTTCAGAGGCATGGATCATCAGCCGGCGCGCCAGGAAACGCGGGTCTTCACCGGCATGGATGAGATGGGCGAGATAGTGCAAGGCTGCATCCGGATCAGAGCCGCGCATCGCCTTAATCCAGGCTGAGATCGTATCGTAATGGGCATCTGATTGCCGGTCATGGTTCACCGGAGCCGCGGCATAGGCTTCTTCGAGCATCGCCTCGGTGATCGTGACCTGTCCACCTGCATGTCCAAGCACCAAGCTCTCCAAAGTCGTCAACGCCCTGCGGGCATCGCCCCCGGATCGGCCAGCAATCAGGCGGACATGATCATCCGAGATCTCGATCTCGTGCCCGCTGCGTTGCAGATGCTCGATCCCGCGACGGACAACGAGACACATCTCCTCGATGCTCATTGGCTCAAGCTTCAGGATTGTCGAGCGCGATACCAGCGCGGGCGGCAGAGCGTGGTAAGGGTTGCCGGTGGTGGCACCCACAAAGTCCGCAGTGCCTTCTTCGCAGATCGACAGAAGATCATCGGCCTGCGTCGAACTGAACCGATGCACCTCATCAACAAAGATAAGAAGCGGTTTGATCCGAGCCTCGTCCGCGATCTTGCGTAGCTCCTTTACCCCATCCCGGGTCGCGTGCAAGGGGCGGAACTCCTTGCCCAGCATATTGCCGATGGCGCGCGCGATCGTTGTCTTTCCGATCCCAGGCGGGCCGTAGAGAATGATACTGCCCAAGGCGCGCGCTCTGATCCGGCGTTGGAGGATCGACCCCGGGGCCACGATATCTCGCTGCCCGATGATGTCATCCAAGGTTTCGGGGCGCAGAGCTGCCGCAAGCGGCTGGCGACCTTCGCGGGGTGCCTTGTCGAACAGATCAGTCATAGTGTTTCTCGCAATACGTTATTTAGGACAGTCGGCAGCAGCATGCTGGCCGAGGTCAGGCATGGAACCTTACTCATCAAGCAAGAGCCGCCGGATCTCGGAATTCTCAAGCGCATAGCTTCCATAGCCGGGCCGCCAGATGAATTGCTTCTCCCGGAGCTCCATCATGGCATTCTGTATGGTTCCCTTGGAGGGCAATCGGCCCTTATTCGTCGACTTGAGCCGTTCGCGCGTCTGCTCCGCATAGGGCGCAAATTCATTGCCATCTGCGGCGATCATCTTGAGGAGTGCAAGCTGCATGTCGCTCAATGCTTCGATAGCCGAGCGTCTCGCTGCATCCATGTTCTCGCTCTTTTGTTGGACCAGAGCCTTCCAGATTTCTTCACTGTGGCCATCTTGGAGTATCCAATCGCGAAGACATTCATTGAGCGTCTCGGGGCGTCTGCCAAGATTTTCGAAAGCCTCCTCCATCGCCTCCGGGGTAATATGCGCCTTTGGAGCAAGCTTTTCGTTGATCATATCGGACATGATTTTTGTGTAGTCCGGACCTAGCTTAGGGAAGTCGCGGACCCGCGCGCCGTAGAATGGCGCCTTTTGATCGTAGACGAGGGCGGCCAGCTTGTCGCGATGTGACCCTGTCATGATCAGGTACAAGTGGTGGTCGCCAGGTGTTTGGTTGATCGCATCCCGAGCGGCTTTCAAAGCGTACATTGCGTTGCGACCCGCTTCGGTCTCCAATGCTTGCTGGGCTTCATCGACGATCAACACAACATCGCTCTGTGTCGCCTCAACCAGCAAAGCGAGCGCTTCTGTGGACGTAAAGCGTGGGTCAATGTCATCTTTGAAGCCCAGGTTGAACCCTAGGGCGCCAACTCTGTCGATGGCGACTTTCTTTTTCAGGCGCGCGATCGGCTTTGCATGATCCGCAAGGGCCTGTGCGAGACATCCTCGGATCAGTTCTGCAGGATCAACACTGCGATCGGCCCATAGATCTACGTAGAGAACTGCCTGCCCCCGCCCTTCCAGCATCGGTTTGAGGTCCCGACGCAAAAAGGTGGACTTCCCGGTGCGTCGCGGGGCCGCCAGGAAAAGACCGGAGATTTCTCCAAACAAAGGATCGGGCGACAGCATGTCGGCAATCTTGGATGCCATTTCGGGGCGGGGGATGAAGGAGCTGGCCATGAGTATCCAAAATTATTCTGATACAAGTAAGATAGGACTAAGTTAACACATGTCAAATATCTTAAAGTAAGTATTGGTAACTTCAAGTAAGCGTGCGTACTTGTCTTGCTGGATCAATCCACATCGAATTTCTGCGAGCGCTACAGGAAAAACTTCCCTATCCCCTTGCCTTGCGAAAAACGGCGTATAAATCCGTATTGAGAGCAACGCCTAGACGCTCTTCTCCGAGACTTACCTCCCTAAGACCTCGGTTATCTGCGGCGGCCCCACCTCCTCCCATTCCCCAGAGGGGTCGCCGCAGTCTTTCTTCCCTGATGCTTAGAACTCCGGTGTTGGATCTGCTGGCAGGGGAGCGAGACGACGCATCGTCGACACGAGGTCGGGATCATCGCCCAGATCAAGTGGGTGGTCCGCGAGAACGAAAATGAGATCCTGATCCTCCCGCCCGGACACTTTATTGAAAGCTGGCAACGCGTCATTGCGCCGGTGTGATGCAAGGTTGGCCACATAGAAATGGTGGCGTCCGGCCGGCAGGTTGATTGATGCCGATCCATTTATAAATTCGTCGATTTCCACTTGGGCCGCAGTGACGTCTGCGTCGCAGAGCCTGAGCGCGTGTTCCATAAGAGCTGCTTTAGGGATGCCGAAGACATGGCTCATCTCGATGTCCATTTCCTGGTTCCCGAGAAGGTCAGGATGCAGTGCTGACAGGCTTTCAACCGTACCCCAATCGTAATCATCCTCAACTTCCACTTTGCGGAGAAATTCTGAAAGCGATGTGCGCTGTGCTGTCGGCACACCGCGTTGCTCGAGGGCGTTCAATATCTCCTCCACCTCACCTGAGAGATCAGGGCGCTCGGACGCCGTCAGCACGCCGTCGCGCAAAAGCATCGTGATGCAGGTGTCGCCACATGGCACACATAGCGCCCCCATCTCCTGAAGGTAGAGGCTGTTGACGGCCATGAGCTGTGGCATCTCGTTGATGTAGAGCGGATTGCGGTCTTCAATACCGAGCATCATATCCGACAGCGGGCCAAAATTTCCTGGTGTTGTGAAAAAGATCATTTCCCCACCCGGGTGGTCGATCTCGTAATGCAGAATTGCAGCCCGCGACCCACACTTCGGATCCCCGGCTTCGGGAAACGTGAAATGTGCTGCATGAGTCCCGACCCGAATGAAGCCCGTTTGCTTCGTGTCCGGGTTCCTGTCCGAGATCGTGATGCAAGGATCAGGAGAACGGCGCAGCAAGTTCGATACGATGGCGATGACATCATCCAGACCCGTTTCAGGCTGATGTAGCGGAATAGCGCTCTGCGCGATGCGCTCCTCGCCATAGATGACATACTGCCCGGCGAAGAAGCTCGGCTGGTTTTCAGGGCTCAGTTCCGCAGTGAACAGTTTTTTCAGCGCTGCGCGCATATCAATATTCAGGTGCGCCATGGCCTCAACCCTCTGTTTGCGCAAAATCTTGGTTCTGTCGCAATTTTCGCGCGCCTCGGCGACGGCGGCACCGTCCCTGAGTGCATGCAGATAAGCCAGACGATCAGAGGCGTCTACCAAAGCACTCTGCTCGGGAAGCGCCATACCCTGCTCGGACCGGTGCGCCATCAGCAGTGTGCAGAAGGTGTCATCCATCAGAAGCGCTGTGATTGGAGACGACTTCGCCGGCTTGGTGGTCATCAAGGCTCTGACCTGGGCCAGTATCTGTTCTGTCATTTGTCGTTTTCTCCGTTTCACTTATATTTCAAAGATCTCCTTAAGTCGCGAAAAGGCCTAACGGATAGCTGTCTCGATTTTCATGTTAAAATGATAGGTTTCACTGGATTAGATTGAACCATGCAGAGGACCAGAACCATGCCATATAGCCGCAAACGCGCCCTCTCGGGCATGGCCCTTGAAATGATGATGCCAGGCATCGAGTTCGGCCCTGAATCCACGGTAGCTGTATTCGACAGAATGCACGCAGCTGCTGTGGGCATGGATCACGACAAGATCGTGCTTTGCAACATCACGGCTGACGAGGTGGCGAAAGCAATTGATACGCTCCTCCCGATCACCTCAGGAAAGCGTCAGGTCAGCGATAAACTGTCCTTTGAAAACCTCATCGAGGATAAGATCGACCGCAAGCCTTCCTACATCATGGCAGAGATCCAGAATGAGGTCTGGATGAAGTTCCATGACGAGATGCCCTGCTTCCTTGGCGTGAAGCCTAAAGACGTCTGGCTCGCAATCCAGCATATGGAATATCTCGGGACCTGTGAGCCAATCAAACCTGTGCCGGAGAAAATCTCTGTAGCCGGGAAAGACTTCGTCTCGCATGAGTGTCAGGTAAAAATCCACAGCGCCGCAGGTACTCCCATCGGGGAGCTATTCGAGATGACGTCGACCAGTGCTGTGCTGCCGCAGTATTTCGCGCGGATGGAAGACGGCAAGCTGCGTGACCTTCGGAATGATAATTACTCGGTCTACGATCCGGAGGACGAGGTCCTGGTCGAGCTGGATGAGACACCCAGCCCGGACTGACCTCAAAAAATGATGTGACCGGATTGAAGTAAAGATCGTATATTTACTTGCGTGGGCTTGAAGCCAGGATGAGCCAATATGCGGGCCAGGTGGTGGTGCCCGCCGTTAGAGGGAGATCGCACGAAGACTTCGAGATGATCTTCGGATGCTTCTGTCCAGATGTACTGGCTTGGAGTGCCACGATCCAGCTCATGCCCTTTCCAAAGCCTCATCATCGAAGGCCTTAGATTCAGCACATCTCCTTCATCGGGGCTATAATCGATGATTGTATCAAACAGGTCCGCCGCCTGCCCTTTATCCGTATGCAATTGAAAGTGGTCAGCGCCAGGTCCGCCCGTCAGGAAGTTGATACCATACTCTCCAGCGACAAAATCATCACCCTCTAACCCCAGCAAACGATCACTCCCTTTCCAGGAGAATATTGCATCACTAGCGTCGCTGCCAACCAGCATGTCATCGTTGACGAAGCTGATCAGCATTGCACCTTCGGTCATAGCCGTCTGATAGGCACCAAGACCATTGATCCGTGTATTTGGTCCAATTTTTTCGTTGCCATAATCGGCCATCAGGTTTGCTGTTTTATCGGTCTCGTAGATTAGGATTTGAAGATCTACATCCGCAATGATGCCCCTTTCATTTTGTAGATGTAGGGTTATCACTTCGCTTTGTTGAGAATTAGGGTTTTTTTCTCCGCTTGTGTAGACATAGAATCCAGACTTGAAGTACGTGAAATCGCCAAAGCCAGTCATGATCGAATTACTGCCAGCGGATTTCCCTATGTCGGTTCTCGTGTCATTAAAGCTGGCCCCTACGACCTGAAACCCTTCATCTATGCGGTGGCGGCCCGCGCCCTCGTTCATCTGGTTTTTCAATGTGAGAATGTTGCCTGCCGTCGCCCAATCGCATTGGTACATTATAATGCGATCATTCATGGGTTCGCCTAAATAGGAGCGAACAGCATACCACTGTTTATCCCAAGCTGGCCTAAGATGATCCCCACCGAAGTTGATCGCAGCTGTTACAGGGTAGCCTATGAGCAGTCCTGCGAGCACAGATCCAATACCGATACTCTGAAAAATTCGAGAAACTCTGAAGGCCATACAGTCATCCTCATAGAATATGGGGAAAGGCTAACACGCAAAAAGACGACCGGTACAGTATAAAAACCGAGGGTACAGTCCCGGCCCTCGGGATGGGCCGGATCTTTTGATGGATCATCCGCCCGAGCGGTTGATAAATTCCGCATCCCCTTCTGTCAGATCTGATCCTCCGTTCAGGATGCTGTTTGCGCGATCGCGTGCTGATTGATGACGCGAGGAATCCTCCGCAACTTTCATCAGAAACTCGCGGTCATGGAAGGTAATCGCGCGCGCAGGCTTGCTGCTCCCTTTCTTCTTCGCGTCATATGCGTCCATTCTTGTTAATGCCGAGCTGATGTTTGCCGCCGCCTGGGCCTGAGCGGGCGTCTTGTTTTGCACCGCATTAAGGCTTGCGAGGCGGGCTTGCATGGATGCGCGTTGGTTGGACATATCGTTCTCCAGAATATTTATTGAATATGGCTTGGGTGGACCGGCCGTTGGCCGGGCTGGTCTTTTTATGCAGCGTCCGCGGGATTGTTCTTGGAAGCAAGTGCCGCCAGTACCCCCCAGATCATCGAGATCGGCCAAATTACAAAGGCGGCGATGCCGGCCGTCAACGGGACAATGATCAGCGCAATGACGGTGAGAATGATGCCGCCGGCGATGGAGGCATAAAGAAGGCCGAGCGGGCCAAAGAAGAATGTGAGGAAAAACGCTGCCCAAGCACTTTTGGGTGGTTGGGCGATAATGATTGTCGTGGTGTTGGTGTCGGTCATGGAAGCTCTCCTGTTTGGGCTGTTGATACTCAGGAGATCGCGGCAGGTTGATGGCCATGACAGGGGATCACGGTTTTTTTGAAAAATTGTTCATAGGGCACTCTGATAAGATCTGGCCAAACTCGGCATACAAAACTGGAAAATAGTTCTTCCACGCAGGTAGCGATCGACCCGTAGTGTAAATTTTATGTCTGATTTGAGCGCTATCCTGTCATAGAACCCGCGCCTCCGCGATTTCAGCTTCAACAGCAGCAAATCAAGGAACGTGCAAATGACCCATGCAATCAATCTCGGTTACACCCTCGAAGATACCCGCACCCCTCTTGGCTTTGGTGCCGCCCCTGCCCAGAAAAACGCCGGCGGCGCGCTGATCCGGGACGACAGCGATGCAGGACTTGTCACGATCGCCGGCACCGGCACAGGTAAAGGTGTCAGCCAGGTGATCCCAACCGCCCTGACCTATCCAGGCTCCATGGTCATCATGGACACCAAAGGCGAGATTGCCGCCGTGACCGCCCGGGCCCGGCGCGAGATGGGCCAGGAGGTGGTGATCCTTGATCCTTTCGGTAAAAGCACTGATGCCTTGAATCCGATGGAAATGATCGACCCTGCATCGATCGATGCGCCAGATCAATGTAACCGGTTGGCGCGGATGATGAATACCAAGGGTTTTATCGAGGATCCCTTCTGGGATGATATGTCCCAATCCATCATAAGCGGCACCCTGTTGTTCCTTGCAACACATATTCCGCGCGCAGAGCGCAGCATGGCCCTCCTGCACCGCATGTGGGGTGTCAGCGATCACCTTGAGGAAATGCTGGCATGCATGGAGGCTTGCGATCTACACGGTGGTGCCATGGCAGCTGCTTCTCGAGCCTATACCAGCGCCCCGGACAAGACGGCCGGGTCCATTTTGACCACAATGAGAAACCATATCGGATTTCTGACATCCGCGCGCTCCCAGGCCGGCTTGTCGGGAGGCTGGGGGCTTCTCAAGCGCATTCGTGAAGGTGTACCAATGACGATCTATCTTCGCGTACCGCCGCATCTTTTGTCGAGCCATGGACAGTTGCTGCGTATCTGGTTGGGGACGATCCTGAATACGGTAGCGCAGCGCGAGCAGCGACCCGAAATCCCCGACCTGTTTTTGGTCGATGAGGCCGCAACACTCGGCCACCTCGACGAACTGCTGACCGCGGCGTCGCTGCTGCGCGGGTACGGGCTGCGGACCTGGACATTCTGGCAAAGCATTGGCCAGATCGAGACGATCTATGGCGCACGGGCCTCGGAGTTTCTCGACAACGCTGGCACGCTTTCGATGTTTGGTGCCTCCAATGCAGCTGCGGCCAATAACCTGCGGACTTTGACGGGCTATGAAGGCCAGATTCTCGGGATGAAACGCGACGAGCAAGTTATCTGCCTGCAGGGCAATGAGGCACAGCGCGCTGTGAAGTTGAACTATCTCACGGATCCTGCATTTCAGGGGCGCTTTGATCCTAATCCGTTCTACGCGCGCCCGCAGGTGAAGTCTCGTGGAATGGAGATTGCAGCATGAGCGATACCGTACTCACAGCCCGCGGACTGTCATCTCTTGCGGCCAATATACGCAGGCGGCACGAAGATGAAATTTGCGGTATTCTATGTGATGGGGACTGTGAAATCTGCGCGCCCACAGCCAATAAATACCACTTTGAGGATGAGGCCTCCCGGCGTTGGGCCGCGAACAAGCTCACAGTGCCACGAGACCCCGCGGAGGAGGGAGACGACTATACACCGGAAGAGTGGATCGAAATTCATTGCGAACTCTGGAAGATGAGAATTGCAGGATCAAAGGACGATCGTACGACACTTCAGCGTTTCCTTCATTCCGCGCGGCAGCTCAAACACAGCAAGGCGTTTGTCTCCACCGTTTGGAAACTTGCAGGACATAATTCCGAGACGGTCAAATTCCCCGATGGCAAGCCAGTCGGCACCGCGGTGGGGTACGGGGATATTGCTGTTCATCATACCTCATCCAATAGCGATGGAGACGAAGAGCAGGACATTCCCCTCGGGGAAATACTGTTCGATGATGATGACGACGATATTGTCGTCGCGATGAGCAGCGAGGATGAAGGACCACCCTTCCCTGCGGGGTTTGACCCCAATCCCAACAAAATCCACTGAGCGAAAGGGGCCGTGCAACACTCGCGCGGCCTTTAAGTTGACGCCGCGCTGCCGGGCCCAGGACAGCCATTTCAGCACGTCGTCACGAACAACCGAAACCGGCCGTTCTTCCAGCCTGCGGTGAAAGTCCACAACGAGCCCAAAATGATCACCTGAGGAGCGGAGACCTTCGCATTTGCAGTATATGCTGATCTTGTACGAACGGCCCTTAGCGGTTATTCATCAGAAGACGGTCATGCTGCGGTGCAGCCCGTCGAACCGGACATTCGCCGCAACAACGTAATCATCAAGCCGTTCGATGGCAGCTATGCGGACAAACCCGGCTTTCGCCGCAGCTGCACCAATGTCCGGTTCTCAGAATCGGCATCTTCATTCGGTTACCACCGAAGCGTTCGTTCTGGCGGATCTCAGGTTCTGCAGATAGTTTGCCCAGCATGACAATAGAACCAAGACTGGACATTATCGGTGCTGCGCTGGCCGATCCCAGCCGATCTCGCATCCTTTGCGAGTTGATGGACGGCCGTGCCTTCACCAACAAGGAACTGGCCTGCGCTGCCAATGTCAGCCCGCAGACCGCGAGCGCGCATCTCAAGCAGCTCGAACGGGCCGGTCTGACCGCTTCGCTGCGCAGCGGGCGACACGTCTATCACCGGATTGCCAACGCAGACGTCGCCGCAACGCTGGAAGGGCTGGCGCAGCTTTCGCCGACCGATCATTTGTCCCGGCCCGGTCAGCCCGGCGCTGACATGCCACGGGCGCGCAGTTGCTATAACCATATCGCGGGCAGGCTGGGTGTCTTGATGGCGGATCGGCTGATCGCGCTCGATGTGCTGAATATTCAGGGCGATGCGTTTTCTTCCGGCCCGCGATACCAAGCCTTTCTGGATGACATAGATATAGAGGTGCCACTTGGGGGCACAGGAAAGCCACCGGCGAAACTTTGCCTCGACTGGACAGAACGGCGGCATCACATTTCCGGTCCGTTGGCGACGGCGATCATGCAGAAATTTTTGGAGGCAAACTGGCTTGAGCGCCGCACAGGCAGTCGCGCATTGATCGTCACGGCTGACGGGTTCGATGCGCTTGAACGTTGGTTCGGCCTGAACCGGCTGGACATTGATCTCGCCGATCCCGTCTGAGAGTTCGGTCGATAGCGAACCGTCTTTTCTCGCAGCATCGCCGATCCGGGGTATTCCGACAACAAAACAGTCGGAGAAACCCATGACATTGCCCAAGCTCGACAATGACAGGTTCGTTCCCGAAAGGGGGCTGCGGATCATCGTCCAGGTGCCAGACTCCCACGCACAAAGGATCGTGGATGCCGTTTTGGCCGAAGATGCGCTGAAATACGGCGACTACGATTCCGTAACGTATCGGACCGCGCCAGGAACCCAGCAATTCAGGTCACTGGGAAGCGGGCGCAACGCGGCGACCGAGAAAGTGGTCGAAGTGCCCTGCGTGGAATTGTCATTTTTCATAGGCGATGACGAAGCCAATGCCGTGCGGGTTCTGAAAGCTATCTACGCATCTCACCCCTACGAAGAACCAGTTGTCTTAGTAGGACCATGTTTGAGGACACTCCACATTCGCGGATTGGACGAGGACAATCCCAACAGGTTCTGGAACAGCGATGCCGAAGACTGGGTGCCGGAGGAGCATCGGTAGCTGCCATTCAATCAATGCGCAGCATTGGTCAAAATGGGCTCGATCCGGACTTTTGCCGCAGGCGGCAACAAGATCCGGTTCGCGGGACAAAGCTGTCGCACTCATCTTGAGATTCTCCATGAACTCTGTCAGTAGTGCATCATAGGGACCGCGGCCTCGGTCTCTTGCAGACACTCACTTTGTCCGAGGCTAAGATGAGCGTTCACGACGCAACGGGCGGATAGAGCGCATTCTCTCCTATCACAATGCAAGAACATAAGTAGATTCAGCGTCTTAACTTCGAACAGGCTCTTGAATATGGCTGACCTCGCATGTTTGTGAAGACTGTTATGCACTTTTTAGTTGCTGACCCTGACTGTTTGTTGTAATTTTTGCGACAGCTTCAGGTGGCGGGACTTCTTGGTGAAAGCCTTGATGCTGTAGCTGCGCACCTCTCTTGAGGTTCGGTAAACAACGGTAAGGCGCACCCGCTTCACTATTCTCAAAAGGCTCCCCGACGGGAGCCTTTTGACATTTAGGACTTCTTTGCTTTCGATGCCTTTCGTTTCTCGCGCTTAGCAGCACTCTTAGCCCGCTCTTTGTTGGCCTTGATCTGGGCAAGCTCTCGGCGCTTATCTTCGGTCATCGGCATTCGCTAATTGCTAAAATAGCAGGTGCGCACAGCTTGCTTCATATCCAACTTGTGCTTGTCGTTCGTGTTTACCGCCCGCTCATGGCAGGTCAGCACGTTCATCTCGATCTCGAAATGTTCGGAATTACTCGGATAGAAGTAGTAGAGGATCACGTCATGTGTGCCTCTGACAATCCGCACAGCCGGATTGTGCGCCAATGCGGCCATGTTTTCGATCTGATTGTGGTCCTTCATTTCCCAAGTGATGCCGTTCTGATCGAACAGGTTTCGCACGCCTTGTGGAAGAGCAAGGCATTTGGCGTAGCGGTTTGCGCAGAAGATCCGATGGTTTCCGTTCTGATCTGGAAAATCGAAGGTAGCATTGCGCGCGGCCTTTTCGCTGAAGGCATGGCAAGAGAAGCTGACGCGTACCCTGATGTCTATGCCATCAGGGCCAGCCGCGGTCAGAGTATAGATGAAAGGCGCGAGGTGGGAGATGTCGTAGTCCGTTCCTCCTACTTTAACGTAAGCGTTGCCTGGACAGCACCTTCCCAGTTTTCGCCTGAGCTGCGACTCCGTTTCTGACGGATATTGGGCGGGAG